>VOFD01002024.1_pt1 | contig 36889 bp, 43 predicted proteins | sample 5384101 | NCBI WGS metagenome assembly VOFD01 (sample SAMN12384723, study PRJNA508395) | human gut metagenome | isolation source: healthy gut C | host: Homo sapiens
GGCCGAAAAGGCGGCGCGGCGGCGTGCCAAGCTGGGACTGCCCGAACCGGTCGACAGCACGAAACTCGATTCGCTCGACCGGCATACGGAGGGAGCGGACTCGCTGGCGGCGGACAGCCTGCGCAGGGATTCTCTGGCTGCGGATTCGCTGTCGCTCGACTCGCTGGGGCTGACGCCTGCCGATTCGCTCGATTCGCTGGCGCGCGATACGATCTACCGGTTGGTCAAAGGATTCCGCAACGTGCGCATCTACCGCTCCGACTTCCAGTCGGTATGCGATTCGCTGGTGGCCGTTTCGCGCGACTCGACCATTCATCTCTACATCGATCCCGTGCTGTGGAACCAGAACAGCCAGATCACTTCGGACGTGATGGACATCTTTACGGCCAACAGCCAGATCGTTCGGGCGGAGTTCGTCGGGCGGCCGCTGATGGTCTCCGAGTTGGATACGATGCACTACAACCAGGTGGCGGGCAAGACGATGACCGCCCTGTTCCGCAATAACCAGATCTACCGCAACGACGTGAAGGGCAACGCCCAGACGATCTATTTCATGCAGGAGGACGATTCGCCCGACATCATCGGGCTGCTGGTGCTCGAAAGCGGCGATCTGACCTTCTTCATCGAGGAGAAGCAGGTGGTGAAGATCACCTATCGCAACAATCCCGTCTATACGATCTATCCGATGGACAAGATTCCGCCCGACGTGGATCTCTTCTTGAAGGATTTCAAATGGGAGGCCAAGCGCCGGCCCGCGCAGCGCGATGTCTTCGACCGCACGATCCGGCCTTCGATCCGTGCGGCCAAGAGCAGCCAGTCACGCCCGCAGTTCCCGATCGCGGCGCGCATCGACGCCTTCAAGCGCCGGTTGATCGAGAGCCGCCGCTGGAGCGACCGCAACGACGTGGTGCAGCCCGACGTGATCGAGTGGATGTATTCGCTGGGCTGGCGTCCGCCCGAACAGGAGGAGGAGAGTCTGCCGGTCGTTCCGCTCGCCGGAAATGCGAAAGAGACCTCGCCGTAGAACGGGGTCTCTTTTCGTATCGAGGCGGATGGGGACGAGGCCGAGCCGCCGGTTCTCAGGGGCGGACGAAGGTCAGGCTTCTGTCCTCTTCCGCGAAGAGCACGGCGGTATTGACCAGTGCCAGATGCGAATAGGCCTGCGGAAAATTTCCGAGCAGTTCTTTCGTATCGAAATCGATATCTTCGCTGAATAACCCCACGTGGTTGGCACAGCGCAGGACTCCGTCGAACAACCGTCGGGCCTCCTCCCGCTCTCCGATGACGAAGAGCGCGCGTATGAGCCAGAACGTGCAGATCGTGAAGGCCGATGCGGGCATACCGAAATCGTCCTCGCTGTTGTAGCGATACATCAGGCCGTCGTGCAGCAGCGCCTCCTTGACCGCCCTTACCGTTCGGCTGTAACGCGGGTCCGTCGCCTCGATGAAACCGTAGGGTTCCATGAGCAGCAGCGACGAGTCCAGCGCCAGGTTGTCGTAGGCTTGCGAGAAACTTCCGATTTCCTCCTTCCATCCGTTTTTCATCACGTCGTCGCGGATGTCGTCGGCCTCCCGCCGCCAGCGGCGGCCGTACTCGTTTTTGCCGAGCAGGTCGGCGACCTTCGCGCCCCGATCCAACGCCACCCAGCACATCACTTTCGAAGAGACGAACTGACGGCTCCGGCCGCGGATCTCCCAGATTCCCTTGTCCGGTTTGCGCCACTCTTCCGTCACGGTCGAGAGAATGTTCTTGACCATCTCCCACATGTCCTCGATTTCGTCGAGCGAACCCGGCATCAGGCGGTAGTATTGGTAGACCAGGTCCATCAGGTATCCGAACGAGTCGTTCTGCCGCTGGTGGTAGGCATCGTTGCCGATGCGCACGGGTTTGGAGTTCCTGTAACCCGACAGATGATCCAGTGTAGTCTCGGTCAATGTCCGCTCGCCGCGGATGCCGTACATGATCTGGTAGGGCTCGTGCGTGTTGACGAACGTCGACTGGATGAAGCGCATGAACCGGGCGGCCGCTCCGGGGTGTCCGATGCGAAAGAGCGTCTCGATGGACATCGAAGCGTCTCGGAGCCAGCAGAAGCGGTAATCCCAGTTGCGGACGTCGCCGGCGCTTTCGGGCAGACTGGTCGTGAGGGCCGCCAGCACGGCGCCGTTGTAGTAGGACATGAGTTTCAGTGTCAGCAGGCTCCGTTCGATCACGTCGTTGTAATAGGTGAACCTTTTCGTGCGGTTCGTCCAGTTGAGCCAGTAGACCAGCGTGCGGCAGTATTCGAGTTTTTCGCGTTCGATGTCCACCGGAATCACTTTTTCGTTGTGCGACAGCAGGAAGAATTCGTCGCGTTCGAGGACGATCTCCTCCCGCCGTGCGATCTTTCCGAGCGGCAGCGAGGCGTAGAGATAGAGCCGGTTCTTCGGGTCGGAGAGGCTGTGGCTTTCGATGAATTCGGGCGTGACGGTCTGCTCCGTGCGGCCGCGGGCATAGTCGGGCGCAGGGGCGTAATGTACCCGCAGGCGCGGCCTTCCCCTGACCCACCGGACGTAGCGGTAGAGTTCGGGAGGCATGTAGTGTTCGTCCCTGCGCGAACGGTAGCAGGGCATGAAATCGAGTATGACGAACTTGCCCTCGTCGGCCGAGAAGGTCGTGGCGAGGATGTTCGTGTGGGGGATGTAGGCCTGCGAAATGCGGTATTCCTCCGCGACGTCGAATCCGAAGCATCCCCCTTTCCGACGGTCGAGCAGCGATGCGAACACCGATGGCGAGTCGAAGTCGGGCAGGCACATCCATTCGATGGTTCCGCGTGCGGAGACGAGTGCCGCCGTACGGCAGTTGCCGACGACGCCGTAATTCAGGTTATTGTCCATATTCCTCGGTTCGGCGGCCGGCCACCAGTTTTTTCAGATTGTTCCATGTCGTGCGGATCGCGTGTTTCACGCCGGCCGGGTCGAAACTGCCGCGGTCCCGGGCGAGGAGTTCCAGCAGAGGAACGACCTCGCTCTGTTCGGGCATATTGTAGCGGGCATGCTCCGAAGCGTTGCCGATCTTGATCGAGAGGGCTCGGGGCGGCAGGGCCGCGAACATGTCGTCGTCGGTGGTGTCGTCGCCGAGCGCAAGGATGAAATCGTAGCGTTCCTGCCGCAGCAGGCGGAGCGTTTCGGAGCCTTTCGTGAAGCGGGGCGACTTGATCTCCACGACCTTGTCCCCTTGCAGGATGTGCAGGTTCAGGCGTGCGCACAGCGGCATGAGCGCGTTGACCAATTGCTGTGCGCGCAACTGTCCCAGCCAGCTGTCGGCTTCGCGGTAATGCCATGCCAGCGCCGTCTGTTTGCGTTCGATGCGCGAGCGGGGCGTCTTCCGTGCGAAGTGTTCGAGCAACGCCGACAGCTTCGGATCCCACGAGGCGGGGCGGATGTTGCAACGCCATGCGCCGCGATCCTTGTAGAAGGCACCGTGCTCGGCAGCGAGCGATACGGGCAGTCCGCCGAACCACTTTTCGAGCGTCCCGGAGTCGCGGCCGCTGCAAATGACCACGCGGTTCGCGGCATCCGTTCCCAGCGTACGGAGCAGTTCGCAGAGCCGGTGCGAAGGTACGGCCTCTTCGGGACGGGAACGGATCGGAGCGAGCGTACCGTCGTAATCGAACAGCAGCAGCCGTCGTTTCGCACGACGGTATGGCCCGACGATCTCGGCTGCGACGGTTTCGGACGTCAGCCGTTTGCGGCGTACCGCTTCGTTGTGGCGGCAGACGTCGGCCAGCTCCTTCATGAAATCGGCTGCCCATTTGTTCACGGTCTGCGTCGATACGACGGCCTGCATCCGTTCGATGCGCCGCAGCTGTTCCTCGACGGGCATCGTCAGCGCACGGTGAATCGCCGCCGCGATCTGCTCCGTGTCGTTGGGATTGATCGGCAGCGCGTCCGCCAGTTCGACGGCGGCACCGGCCATTTCGCTGAGGATCAGTACGCCTGGATTGCCGTCCTTGACGGCGATGTACTCCTTGGCCACGAGGTTCATCCCGTCACGGAGCGGGGTGACCAGCGCCACGTCGGCGACGTAATACATCGCCGCCAGTTCCTCGAACGAAAAGCCGTGGTAGAAATAGCAGACGGGTGTCCACTCCATCGTGGAGTAGCGTCCGTTGATCGCCCCGATCTCCTTGTCGATCTCCGTCTTCAAGTCGGCGTAGGAGTTGACACGGTCGCGCGAGGGGACGATCACCATCGCCAGCGTCGCCTGCCCCCGGTATTCGGGATAGCGTTCCAGAAACGAACCGAAGCCGCGGAGCCGATGGAGAATTCCCTTGCTGTAATCCAGCCGGTCGACCGAGAGGATCAGCTTGCGGTCGCCGAACTGTTCCCGTGTCTTCGCGATCAGCGGTTGCGCTCCGGCGTTCGAGGAGATGCCGTGGAAGGCGGCGTAGTCGATGCCCATCGGCAGCGCGTCGACGCGGACGCAGCGGTTGCCGATCTGCGTCTCGTCGAGCCGGAAATCGATGTGCAGCACCCGTTCCGCCGTACCGATGAAGTGGCGCATGTAGTCGTGGGTGTGGAATGCGACCAGATCGGCTCCCAGCACGCCCCGCAGGATCTCGGCCCGTTCGGGCAGGATGCGGAAGAGTTCGTACGACGGGAAGGGGATGTGGTGGAAATAACCGATGCGCAGCGCGGGACGATGTTCGCGCAGCAGTCCGGGCAGCAGCATGAGCTGGTAGTCCTGCACCCAGACGATGTCGTCGGGTTCGATCCGGCGGAGAATCTCTTCGCAGAAGAGCGCGTTGACTTTCCGGTAGGCCTCCCAGAAATCCTTGCGGTAGCGGGTGAACGCGAAGAAATAGTGGCACAACGGCCAGATCGTGCTGTTGCTGTACCCTTCGTAGTAGTTCGCGATCTGTTCCGGCGTGAGGAAAATGGGGTGGAAGTTCATTTTCGCCAGCTCTTCGCGGATGCTCCGCCGGTCTTCGTCGGTCTCTACGTCGACTCCCGGCCAGCCGATCCAATGTTTTTCGTAACGGGTGTGCAGGGCATGGAGACCGGTCGCCAGACCGCCTTCGCTGCGGGTGAAGAGGTAGGCGCCGTCGCGGTGTACGGCTTTCACGGGCAGTCGGTTGGATATGATGTATAATTTCATATGAATAAAAGATACAAAGGGAGCGCCATATCTCTTTTTTCAGGTGTCAATATGTTGAATATGAGTTGAATGCGTTTTTATGGCGGATGCGGAAGACCCTATCGTTTTGAGAGGCGGCGTCTTGAAATGAGAGGGTTCCCGTTCGCTTTTTCTGAAATCGGTGCGTACGTGCGGAGGGGAATTGCGGTCGGGGAATGGATGGCGGGGATTTGGCGGTTGCCGGAATTTCCCTATCTTTGTGGAAACTACAAACCAGCTTTTCTATGAAACATCTTTTGCTGGCGGCCGCGCTGTTCGGCTGCCTGACCTCTGCGGCCGAGACACCGTGGAAACCTGCCGGCGACCGGATCAAAACCCGTTGGGCCGCCGAGGTCGATCCCGCGGCTCCGCTGCCCGAATACCCGCGTCCGACGCTCGTGCGCAGCCGGTGGCGCAATCTCAACGGCCTGTGGAACTATTCGCTCACGCCGGCCGGAGCGGCGGCTCCGGGCGAAGCGCAGGGGCGGATTCTGGTGCCCTTCCCGATCGAATCGTCGCTGTCGGGCGTGCAGCGCGGCGTGACGCCGCAGGAGGCGTTGTGGTATGAGACCACGTTCGAAGTGCCCGCCGCATGGCGCCGGGGCAACGACGTGCTGCTCCATTTCGGCGCGGTGGACTGGCGTGCCGAGGTCTATGTCAACGACCTGCTCGTAGGCAGTCATACGGGCGGATATACCCCCTTCTCGTTCGACATCACCCCCGCGCTTTCGGCCAAAGGGGTGCAGAAGCTGACGGTCAAGGTGACCGATTCGACCGACAAGGGTTTCCAGCCCCACGGCAAACAGGTGCTCAAACCCCACGGCATCTGGTACACGCCCGTGACGGGTATCTGGCAGACGGTGTGGATCGAACCGGTTCCTGCTGCCAACCATATCGCGGGGATCACGACGCGCAGCGACATCCGCGCCGGCGTCCTTTCGGTCGACGTGAAGACCGCCCGCACGGGCAGCGACCGCGTCTGCGTGACGCTCTCGGCCGATGGCAAGACGTTGGCCGAGCGAAGCAGCATGGCCGGGCAGCCGGTGCACCTCGCCGTCGAACATCCGCGTCTGTGGAGTCCCGACGATCCCTATCTCTACGACCTGACCGTGACGCTTGTGCGCGACGGACGGGTGATCGACCGTGCCGAATCCTACGCCGCGCTGCGCGAGATCGCCACCGGACGCGACGCCAACGGTATCGAGCGCATGACGCTCAACGGCCGGCCGCTCTTCCATTTCGGCCCGCTCGACCAGGGCTGGTGGCCCGACGGCCTCTACACGGCCCCGACCGACGAGGCGCTGCTCTACGATATCCGGTTCACGAAGCAGCTGGGCTTCAATATGATCCGCAAACATATCAAGGTCGAACCCGAACGCTGGTACTGGCATTGCGACCGCGAGGGAATCCTCGTTTGGCAGGACATGCCCAGCGGCGACATGTCGACGGGCAAGTGGGAGCCGCACCGCTACGGCGCGGGAACCGACGCCGCGCGTTCGGAGGAGTCGTTCGCCAATTATTATAAGGAGTGGGGCGAGATCATGGATTTCTGCGGCCGGCATCCGTCGGTGGTGGTCTGGGTGCCCTATAACGAGGCGTGGGGGCAGTACCGCGCCGAGGAGGTGGCCGACTGGACCAAGCGCCGCGACCCGTCGCGGCTGGTCAATCCGGCCAGCGGAGGCAACTACCGCGACTGCGGCGACATGCTCGATCTGCACAACTATCCCGAACCGAAGATGTATCTCTACGACGCCAAGCGGGTCAACGTGCTGGGCGAGTACGGCGGCATCGGCCTGCCCGTCGAGGGGCACCTCTGGTCGGCGGACAAGAATTGGGGTTACATCGAGTTCAAGACCAGGGAGGACGTGACGGATCGCTACGTGACCTATGCCGAGAAGCTCATGGAGTTGGTCGAGCGCGGGTTCAGCGCCGCGGTCTATACGCAGACGACCGACGTCGAGGGCGAGGTCAACGGGTTGGTGACCTACGACCGCGAGGTGGTGAAGGTCGACGTCGACCGGCTGCACGAGGTCAACCGGCGGCTGGTGCGGTCGCTCGACCTTTGAGGCCGGAGAAGACGGTAAGATACGGGGCGTTTCGGCGCCCCGTTTTTCGTGTCTGTTCGCAATTGTATCCCGCGTTCGATTTCTAATCGTTTCGATGTCGCAGGACGATACGGCTGTTTCTCCGCCCCGCGCGGCGGCCTGCAACTCGCCTGAACGGCTCGTACCGTTTCCTCCGCCCGCGGCGAACCCTCCCCGATCGGCGGAAAATGGCTAACTTGCAATCAAAATGGCTAACGATTAATCTTTAAACGAAAACCTGACGATGAAAAAATGGACAATCCTTCTGCTTGCGCTGCTCTGCTCGACGGCGGGCGCGGCCGCGCAGGATTTTTCGGTGGTGAATCCCCGTTGCGAATACCGCGATGAACCGCTGGGTATCAATACGCTGACGCCCCGTTTCTCGTGGCAGATCAGCGCCCGCGACCGCGGGTTCCTGCAATCGGCCTACGAACTGATCGTGGGCGACGACCGTGCGGCCGTCGCTGCCGGCCGCGGCAATCTGTGGCGGGTAAAGGCCAAGGGTGCGGAGTCGCTCCACATCCCTTACGCGGGCAAGGCGCTCGAATCGGGCAAGGAGTATTATTGGAGCGTGCGCGTCTGGAACGCTGCGGGCGAAGTCTCGCCCTGGATGCCGGTCAACCGCTTCTCGACGGGGCTGATGTCGCCCGACGCATGGTCGGGAGCCCGCTGGATCGCCATGGAGGTGCAGCCCGACAGCCTGCGTCTGGTGCCGGGCGAGGAGTATAACAAACTCACGATCGGCGACCGCATCACGGCACCCAACCGTCTGCCGCAGTTCCGCCGCGAGATCGACGTCCGGAAACCTGTGAAACGGGCCATGGCCTACGTCTCGGGTCTGGGGCAGTTCGAGTTCTTCATCAACGGCGACAAGGTAGGCGACAACTTCCTCGATCCGGCGTGGAGCGACTACGACAAGATCGTCTGCTACGTCCCCTTCGACGTGACCGATCGTTTGCAGCAGGGCGCCAACGTGCTGGGCGTGATGCTCGGCAACGGCATGTACAACGTGCCGCGCGAACGCTACTACAAACTGCTGATGACCTACGGCTACCCGATGATGATCTGCAAGGTGGACGTCGAATATGCCGACGGCACGCACGACGTGATCGTCAGCGACGGCAGCTGGCGCACGACGACCAGTCCGGTGACGTACAGCAGCATCTTCGGCGGCGAGGATTACGACGCGACGCTCGAACGCACGGGCTGGATGAAGCCCGGTTACGACGATTCGTCGTGGCAGGAGGTGCTCTTCACCTCGCAGCGCGGCGAGCTGATCGCCCCGAAGGCGCTGCCGGTGAAGGTCATGGAGGAGTTCCCCGTCTTCAAGATCCGCAAGACCAAATACGGCAAGTGGCTCTACGACATGGGTCAGAACTTCTCGGGAGTGGCGCGTCTGACGGTCAAGGGCAAGCGCGGACAGGCGGTGCGGATGAACACCTGCGAACTGTTCGATCCCGCCGTCGACTCGATCCAGATCCACGGCGGCTACCGCGGCGAGACGCGCTACACCTATACGCTTCGCGGCGACGCGGAGCCCGAGAGCTGGGCGCCGCAGTTCACCTACCACGGTTTCCGCTACGTGCTTATCGACGGCGCCGTGCCGGCGGGCGAACCCAACCCCGAGGGGCTGCCCGAAATCGTGGACGTGCGCGGTCTGCATATCCGCAATTCGACGCCCGAATCGGGAACGTTCGTCTCGTCGAACGACCTGCTCAACAAGACGCAGCGGCTCATCGGCTGGGGCATCAAGAGCAACATGGTGAGCTACCTGACCGACTGCCCGCACCGCGAGAAGTTGCCGTGGTTGGAGCAGCTGCACCTGATGTTCGGTTCGCTGCAATATACGTTCGACATGTTCAGCCTCTACGAGAAGATGCTCGACGACATGGCCATGGCGCAGCTGCCCAATGGACTGGTGCCCGACATCGCACCCGAATACGCGCTCTTCCGCGAGGCGTTCCGCGACTCGCCCGAGTGGGGCAGCGCCTTCGTGCTGGTGCCGCTCTACCTCTATGAATACTACGGCGACGGTACGATGCTGCGCAAACACTACGAGGCGATGGGCCGCTACGTGGACTACCTGACCTCGAAGGCCGACGACCACATCCTCAAACACGGTCTGGGCGACTGGTTCGACATCGGTCCCAAGATGCCGGGCCGCGCGCAGCTCTCGTCGCTCGCGGCGACGGCCACGCCGATCTACTACATGGATGCGCTGGCGATGGTCAAGGGCGCCGAGCTGCTCGGCAAGAAGAAGGATGCGGAGCGCTGGCAGAAGCTCGCCGATGCGATCCGCACCTCCTACAACGAGAAATTCTTCCATAAGGAGGGTTGCTACTACGACCGCAACAGCCAGACTGCCAACTCGATCGCACTCTGCGCGGGTCTGGTCGATCCGGAGTACCGCCAGGGCGTGCTCGACAACGTGGTGAAGGACATCCGCAGCCGCAACAACGGCCTGACGGGCGGCGACGTGGGTTATACCTATATCCTGCGTGCGCTCGAAGCGGGCGGCCGGTCGGACGTGATCTTCGACATGAACTCGCGTTACGACGTCTACGGTTACGGCTACATGCTGGCACAGGGCGCTACGGCGCTGCCCGAATCGTGGCAGGTGGTGCCGATCAAGTCGCACAATCACTTCATGCTGGGACATCTCATGCAGTGGCTCTACACCCATGTCGGCGGTATCCGCCGCGACACGGGGGCGCTGGCCTACAAACGGTCGGTCATCCGACCCGAGGCGGTGGGCGACCTGACGATGGCGCGCGTGAGCTTCGAGTCGTCCTACGGGCAGATCCGCAGCGAGTGGTCGAAGGGCGCCGACGGAAGCTTCGAGCTGCTGGCCGAAGTTCCCGCCAATACGACGTCGACCGTGTGGCTGCCTGCGGCCGAGGATGCCGCCGTCTTCGAGAGCAACCTGCCCGTGGAGAAGGTCGCCGGAATCGAGTACCTCGGCTATAAGGAGGGCTGCAAGGTCTACGCAGTCGGATCGGGAACCTATCGGTTCGACGTGCGTCCGCAGAGATAACGACACTGGAAAGGTTTGAATTGGTAAAGGGAGGCCGGCACGCAATATTGCGTGCCGGTGCTTTTTGCGGCGCATTCGTCGGCGGAGAACCGAAACAGCGGGGGCGGACCGATGTCCGCCCCCGCTGTTTGTCCGCTACCGGTTTCGTCGGCCGCGTCAGAGAACCGCACCCAGATCTTTCAGGGTCGAAACGAGTCTGGCCGTATCGATCTCCTGTACGGGGCGGCGGCTCGCGACGCTCTGCGCGGCGGCGACGCCCGCGGCCTGGCCGGTTCCCATGCAGCTGGCCATCACGCGCAGAGAGGCGAGTGCCTGACGGTCGGCCGACAGGCAGCGGCCGGCCACGAGCAGGTTCGGGTAGTTCGGAGCGATAAGGGCCCGATAGGGGACGTAGGCCGGTTTGTCGAGATCGATCCGGGTCTGGTGCGTGCCTTTGCTGGCGTGTATGTCGATCGGGTGGATTCCGCGGGAGATGCTGTCCTCGTAGCGGTAGGCGTTGACATACTCGTCGGCCGTTACCGTATGTACGCCGCATATTCTTCTCGATTCGCGCACGCCGGCCTGCGGTGCGGTGGAGGAGACGTAGCAGTCGGCGAATTCGGCGAAGTTCTCTTTGAGGATGCGCGTGAAGGTGAAGATGTCCTCCCGGAGCTGGCACTCCGCGGCGCTGAAATTACGGTTGTCCGTGGCATCGGCCGCCCTGCGTGTGATGTTCACGGCCACGCTGCCTTTGTGCATGACATTGTTGAACCACGGGCCGCCGAAATCGGGCAGATCGGCTCCGGCCGCCTTCATGGCCAGCAGTTTTTCGCGTACGGGTTTGCACTGGCTCGGTCCGTTGATGCCGTTGTGGTACATGCACCTGTTCAGCAATTCGCTCTCGGTGTCGACTCCCGAAAGGATGAAACAGTACGAGGAGGGTTGCAGCTCTCCGCCCGGATTCGGCTGCATCGGCACGTCGGCCATGTGTGCCAGATCGCCGTCGCCGGTACAGTCGATGAAGACTTTGGAGGCGAGGGTTTCGAGGCCGTTTTTGTTTTCGATAATTACCGTTTCGATCCTCTTCCCCTCCATTTCGCAGCCGATCATCGCCGAGTGCATGTACATGTCCACGCCGGCTTCCCGGATCATCCGCTGACAGCAGAGTTTGTAGAGTTCGACGTCGAAATCGATGTTCGCCTTGGGCCATTCGATGAAAGCGCCGCCCATCGACTCCAATCGCTTGACGAACTCCCAGGGGATTCCTCCGATGACCAGTTCGTTTTTGAGTGCGAATACGCTGATCGGCGCGACGTATCCGATCGTGGCCATCCCGCCGAAGAAGCCGTATCGCTCGACGATCGCTGTCTTCGCGCCTTGCCGTGCCGGGACGGTAATACAGGGGCGCAAAACCACCGAAACGAACACTTTTCAAAACCAACGGAAGGAGGTATCCAACATGGCGGTATTCCGCATTGAGAAAACCCGCGATTACACGGTGATGTCCAACCACCACCTGCGGGACACGGGGCTGTCGCTGAAATCCAAAGGGGCTGCTCTCCATGATGCTGTCCTTGCCAGAGAACTGGAACTACACCACCAGGGGCCTTGCCAAAATCTGCAAGGAGGGCACGGACAGCATTGGATCAGCCCTGAAGGAGCTGGAACGGGCCGGGTACATAGTCCGCAACCGGCTCCGGGACAGCAAGGGCAAGATCGTGGATGTGGAGTATGTCATCTACGAGACGCCCCATCCCCCGGCCGGACGGAAAGCCGTGTGAACGGGGAGAACCGGATCGGAACATCCAGATACGGAAAACCCGGATATGGATAATCCAGGTCTGGAAAACCGGCCGCAATTAAATAAAGATAAAAGCAATCCTGATAAATCAAAAAAAGATGAACTCAGTACGGAAGGATCAAATCCTGTCCTATCAAGCCCCCCAAAGCCCCCAGGGGTTCGGACGGGATGGGACGGGACTGGATGCGGGAGCGTGAGAGTTATCGTGAACTCATTTTGGAGAACATCGAGTATGACTACCTCATCCAGAGCCATCAGCTTGACCGGGACCGTCTGGACGAGCTGGTGGAGCTCATGGTGGACACGGTATGCTCCCGCCGGGAGACCATCCGCATTGCCGGGGACGACTATCCGGCGGAGGTGGTCAAATCCCGGTTCCTGAAGCTGGGCAGCTCCCACATCGAGTATGTGCTGGACCGGATGCGGGAGAACACTACCTATGTCCGCAATATCAAGAAATACCTGCTGGCCGCTTTATATAACGCCCCGGCCACCATCGACAGCTACTACACTTCCCTGGTGAACCACGATATGTACGGCGGCGGAGATCGGAGGTGATGTGCGTGCAGGAAGCGAAAAATCTTCGGAAGATTTCTGGGTCAAAGCAGAACGCCTCTATTATTCCGCACTGATCGGCTACATCTGGTATGAGGCCACGGAGGAAGAAAAGAACTTCATCACACTTCTGGACCTTATCAATGCCAGTGAAGCCAGAGAGGATGACGAAACTTATCAAAGCCCGGTGGACCTGCTCTTTTCTCAGTTGGAGGAACGGGAGCCGGACCACTTCGCCGTGAAGCAGTACCGCAAATTCAAGATGGCGGCGGGCAAAACCTTAAAATCCATCCTCATTTCCTGCGGTGCCCGGCTTGCTCCCTTCGATATCAAGGAGCTGCGGGACCTGATGGAATATGACGAACTGGAGCTGGATACCCTGGGCGACCAAAAGACGGCACTGTTTGTGATCCTGTCAGATACGGACAACACTTTCAATTTCGTGGCCGCCCTCATGTATAGTCAGCTTTTCAATCTGCTCTGCGACAAGGCGGATGACTTCTACGGCGGGCGGCTGCCCGTCCATGTCCGTCTGATCCTGGACGAGTTTGCCAACATCGGTCAGATACCAAACTTTGACAAGCTGATCGCCACCATCCGGAGCCGTGAAATATCGGCTTCTATTATTTTGCAGAGCCAAAGCCAGTTAAAGACCATCTACAAGGACGCGGCGGATACCATCGTGGGTAACTGCGACAGCACCTTGTTTTTGGGAGGCAAGGAGAAATCCACTCTGAAGGAAATTTCGGAGCTGCTGGGGAAGGAGACCATTGACAGCTATAACCAGTCCGAAAACCGGGGCAGCCAGGTTTCCCACGGCCTCAGTTATCAGAAATTAGGAAAGGAGTTGATGACCCAGGGCAGCCTCGCCAAGTCACTGTTCGGGGCGCATTAGGAGGGAGGCCGGTATGGAGAAGAAATACAATGTCATCTACGCAGACCCGCCCTGGTCCTACAAGGTATGGAGCAAAAAGGGCGCCGGCCGGAGCGCGGAAAGCCATTATCCCACCATGAGCATAGAGGCCATCAAGGCGCTGCCAGTATCCCGGCTTGCGGCCGGGGACTGCGCCCTGTTCCTCTGGATCACCTTCCCCATGCTCCGGGAGGGCTGGGGCGTTATGGACGCCTGGGGCTTCACCTTCAAGACGGTGGCCTTCGTGTGGGTGAAACAATGCCGCAAATCGGACAACATCTTCACCGGGATGGGATACTGGACCCGCGCCAACGCGGAGATTTGCCTGCTGGCGACCCGCGGGCACCCGAAACGGGCGGCCAGGGACGTCAAGCAGGTCATCCTCTCCCATGTTGAGGAGCACAGCAAAAAGCCGGATGAGGCGCGGCGCCGGATTGAGGCCCTGATGGGGGACGTCCCCCGGATCGAGCTGTTCGCCCGGCAGGCGACCCCCGGCTGGGATGTATGGGGAAATGAAGTAGCAAGCGACATCCAGCTTGCGGAAAGGAGCTGATTTTATTGGCCTATGTAACGATCCCGAAGGACCTGAGCCGGATACAGAGCAAGGTCCTGTTCGGGCTGACCAAACGACAAGTGATCTGTTTCGGAGCGGCGGCGCTGGTAGGCGTGCCGCTTTTCTTTTTGACCAAGGGGGCCCTGGGAACCACCACGGCGGCGCTGTGCATGATCCTGGTGATGCTGCCCTTCTTCCTGTTCGCCATGTACGAGAAGAACGGGCAGCCCCTGGAGGTGTTCCTGGGACATCTCATTGAAAATAAATTTATCCGCCCCAAGACGCGGATCTACCAGACCAACAACCTGTACTCCGCCCTGGTGCGGCAGTACGAATTGGAACAGGAGGTGAGAGCGATTGCAGGCAAAAACGGCAAGACCCGCAAAACCGGCAGGGGCAAGGCGCAGGCTGACCCGCGCCGAGCGTAAGCAGATCGAGGCGGTGGTCCGCCAGGCCAAGGGGGACGGGAAAGCCCATACGGTGCAGGACAGCATCCCCTTCCGCAATATGTTCCCGGACGGCCTGTGCCGGCTGGAGGGCGGAGCCTTCTCCAAGACCATCGCCTTCGAGGACGTCAACTACCGCCTGGCCTCGCCGGAGGACCAGCGGGATATTTTTGAACACCTCTGTGATTTCTACAACGGCTACGACCCCACCATCGGGGTGCAGGTGTCGCTCAGCAGCCGGTATGTGGAGCATGGGCCGGAGGAGGACCTGTTCGGCATCCGTCCCCAGGGTGACGACCTGGACCCTGTCCGGGAGGATGCGGCCGGGATACTCCGCTTCCAGTATGAGCGGGGCAACAACGGCTATGTGAAAACCAAGTATGTGACCCTGACCATCGAGGCGGAGAACCTTCCGGCAGCGCGGGCGCGGTTTGCCCGCATCGAGACCGACACCCTCAACCGCTTCAAGGTCATGGGCGCGGCGGCTCATGTGCTGGACGGAAAGGAACGGCTGGAGCTGCTTCACGGCATCCTCCACCCGGCAGACGGCCGCCGTCCGGAGGGCGGGAAGTTCGCCTTCGATTGGGACTGGCTGGCGCCCAGCGGCCTTTCGGTCAAGGACTTCATCGCCCCGTCCTCCTTCCACTTCGGGGAGACCCGCACCTTCCGCATTGGCGAGATGTACGGGGCGGTGAGCTTTTTGCAGATCACCGCCCCGGAGATCCACGACCGCATTTTGGCGGAGTTTATGGAGACCGAGGGCAACATCCTGGTAACTATGCACATCCGGGGCATCAATCAGAACGAGGCCATCAAAATGGTCAAGCGGAAGATCACCGATCTGGACGCCATGAAGATCCAGGAGCAGAAGCGGGCGGTACGCAGCGGCTACGATATGGACATACTCCCCAGCGACCTTGCCACCTACGGCGGCGCGGCAAAGACCATCCTCCAGGACCTGCAAAGCCGGAATGAGCGAATGTTCAACCTGACCTTCCTGGTCATGCACATGGCTGAGACCCGGCAGAAGCTGGAGATCGCCGTATCCCAGGCGGCCAGCGTGGCGCAGACCTACAACTGCCTTCTCACCCGGCTGGACTTCCAGCAGGAGGACGGGCTGATGTCCTCCTTCCCCTGGGGCTCAACCGTATCAAGATCGAGAGAGTCTCACCACTTCGGCGCTGGCGGTGTTCGTCCCCTTCGTCACTCAGGAGCTGTTCATGGGCGGCGATGCCATGTACTACGGCCTCAACGCTTTGAGTAACAACATGATCCTTCTGGACCGCAAACAGTCCAGGAGCCCTAATGGACTGGTGTTCGGCACGCCGGGCAGCGGCAAGTCCATGAGCTGCAAGCGGGAGATCACCTTCATCATCCTGACCACCAAAGATAATGTCATCATCTGCGACCCGGAGGACGAGTATTCGCCCCTGGTGAAGCGGCTGAGCGGCCAGGTGATCCGGCTGTCCCCGTCCAGCACCGACTATGTAAACCCCCTGGACATCAACCTCAACTACTCCGAGGAAGAACCCGCTGGCACTGAAAAGTGATTTCGTGCTGTCCTTCTGCGAGCTCATCATGGGCAGCAAGACCGGGCTGGAGGCCATCGAGAAAGACGGTCATCGACCGGGCGGTGCAGATGATCTACCAGCCCTACTTTGCCGACCCCCGGCCGGAGAATATGCCCATTCTGGGCGACCTGATGGAGGCGCTGCTGGCCCAGCATATCCCGGAGGCCGACCGGGTGGCCCAGGCATTGGACCTGTATGTGAACGGCTCGCTCAACTTCTTCAACCACCGCACTACCGTGGACATCTCCAACCGCCTTGTCTGCTTTGACATCAAGGGTCTGGGCAAAAACCTGAAAAAGCCGGGGATGCTCATTGTCCAAGACGCGGTGTGGAACACCGTCACCATCAACCGGGCCATTGGCCGCTCCACCTGGTATTTCGTGGACGAGTTCCACCTTCTGCTGAAGGAGGAACAGACTGCGGCGTACAGCGCCGAGATTTGGAAACGGTTCAGAAAATGGGGCGGCATCCCTACGGGGGCGACCCAGAACCCCAAGACCTGCTTTCCTCCCCGGAGATCGAAAACATCCTGGAGAACAGCGATTTCATCTATATGCTCAACCAGGCCGCCGGAGACCGCAAGATTTTGGCGGAGCGGCTGAACATTTCGTCGGAGCAGCTTGCCTATGTGACCAACTCCGAGCCGGGCCACGGGCTGCTGTTTCTTTAATAACGTCATCCTGCCCTTTGCGGATGACTTCCCGAAGGATACCGAGCTCTACAAACTGCTCACCACCAAGCCCAGCGAGGTGGAGCACGCCATGTGCTGGACACGGCGAAGCGGTATGGCGAGATCGCCGAGGAGAAGTTCCAGGGCTGGGACATCCCCGGCCGCTACCTGGTGTTCGGCGACCCCAAGGACCTGAAGGACCTTATGGCAAAGGAGCTAGCGGAGGCCACTCCGGTTCCCGTGGAGGAGCCGAAGCCTAAGAAGTATAAGGATGAGTACATCATCCCCGGCAGCGGCTTCCGTATGCTGGTGGGCGACATCCACAACCTGATCGTCCTCTACTATTCGCTGGCCCGCCGCCTGTCCGAGGCGGAGACGGAGAAGGACTTCCTCCGGCTGAAGAAAAAGGCCGGCGGCTATGAGAAGGTGCTGAAAAAGCTCTACCGCAGCCTGGGCCTCCCGGAGGACAGCAACGCCGCCCAGGACATCCTGGAGGAGTCCATCATCCGCCGCCATAACCTGGTCCGCCTGGAGGATGTGGTGGAGGAGCCCTGGGACGAGGGCGACCTTGAAGGGGACGAGGTATGGAGCGACTGACCCATGTGAGCCTGTTTTCCGGCATCGGCGGTCTGGATCTGGCGGCGGAGGCGGCCGGGTTCGAGACCGTCTGCCAGTGTGAATGGGCGGACTACCCCTATTCCGTCCTGGAGCGGCACTGGCCGGATGTGCCGAAGTTCCGGGACATCACCACATTCACGAAGGAGGCGTTTTTTGAGAAAACAGGACTTGAGACCGTCACCATCCTCTCCGGCGGCTTCCCCTGCCAGCCCTTCTCCACCGCAGGAAAGCGGCGGGGCTTTGCGGATGAACGCTACCTGTGGCCGGAAATGTGCAGAGTTATTGCCGAGCTGCGGCCCCGTTGGGTGCTTGGGGAAAATGTTGCTGGCTTCATCAATATGGGGCTCGACAAAACGATTTTTGACCTGGCAAAAGCGGGATACGCTGTTCTCCCATTCGTATTTCCGGCTTGCGGCGTCGGCGCATGGCATGAGCGCCAGCGAACTTTTATCGTCGCGGCTGATGTTTCCCACGCCCCTTGCCTCCGACAAATCCACCTGCAGGGACGCGGCAAACCTGGATGTGTTCCTGTCGGACAATGGGATCTTCCGCAAGCGGAACAGGGACGGGAGACGATCTGGAGTCTGTCCCTGTCGGCGGCGGTGTTCTACCTGACGCCGGCGGCGTCGGAGGGCTACCGCTCCACCCTGAAACCGGCGGCCTTCCGGGGCAAATCCCCGTCCTCCAACCTTTCGGCCCAGGTGATCCGGCAGGAGCAGCCCCTGTCGGAGAAGGCGGCGCTGAATCCGGATTGGGTGGAATGGCTCATGGGCTTCCCGAAAGGATGGACGGCCGTATCCTCTGGCGAGAGGAACCCGCAGGCATCCCCCGCATAACGGAGGACACGAAGGACCGGGCCCTGCGGCTGAAAACCCTGGGCAACGCGGTCTGCCCGCCCCAGGCTTATCCTATTTTTCACTATATCGCGGCGATTGAGACCGGGGCGTGCGTGGCATCTGCCCCTATGGAGGAGGTGACGGATAAATGCAGGAATGGAAAGCCTCCGAAAAGGAGGCCCAGAAGATGACCCGTGACGGGGCCATTTCGGTGAACCTGGTGACCGGCGAGGCCACCCATGTTTCGGACCGCCCCCCGGAGCAGGACTATTCCTCTGCTGATGAAACGGCGGGGGCATTGAACCGGGCGGCGGACGAGGTGGCGGGCCATGTGGAACGGCGCCAGGCGAAAAAGGCGCGGCGCAAGCGGCGCGACACCTTCCGGGAGGGTGAGGCGGCCAGGGACCGCCCTTCCTCCCGTTTGCAGTTTTCGGAGGCAGACCGGGCGGCGCCGGAGCTGAAAAAGGCCATCCGCAAGTCGGACAAGGCAGCGGATAAGCTGGACGCGGCGAAGGCCGCTGTCCCCGTGAAGCCTCCCGGTAAGGAGCATGGCAACCCGCTGGCTCGGCCCATGCAGGAGGTCAAGTCCACCATCCACGGCGAGGTGAGCAAGGTGGAGGGCGAGAACTCCGGCGTCCAGGCCGGCCACCTAGGAGAGCGGCAGATCGAGAAGGCCGTGGGCTATGGCGGCCGGCGCTTCCACCAGGCGCAGGCAGACCGCAAGCTGAAACCCTGGCGGGATGTATCAAAAGCGGAACAGGCGGCGGTCAAGGCCAACGCGGATTTCTATTGGCAGAAGTCGGTCATGGAGAACCCCCAGCTTGCGTCCAGCAACCCCATCTCCCGCCTGTGGCAGAAGAAGCGCCTGCAAAAGCAGTACGCCGCCGCCCACCGGGCAGGGACCGGCGCGGCCCAGGCCGCGGGCAAGGCGTCCCAGACCATCGCCCAGAAGCTGGGCGGCTTTGTCACGAAGAACAAGCACACCCTCCTCATCGTGGGCGGGATCGGGCTGATGCTCATGCTCATCATGGGGCTGATGCAGTCCTGCACCTCCATGTTCGGGGGCGGGACTTCCGGCCTGGTGGCCTCCTCCTATCTCTCGGAGGACGCGGACCTGACCGGGGCCGAGGCCGCCTACTGCGAGATGGAGGCGGAGCTGCAAGAATACCTGGACACCTACGAGAGCACCCACGACTATGACGAATATCACTTTGACCTGGACGAGATCGAGCATGACCCCTATGTGCTGCTGTCCATCCTGTCCGCCCTCCATGAGGGGGTGTTCACCCTGGACGATGTGCAAGGCGACCTGGAAATGCTCTTTGACAAGCAGTACATCCTCACGGAAACGGTCACAACGGAGACCCGCTACCGCACCGAGACCCGGACGGACAGCGAGGGCAACGAGTATGAAGTGGAGGTTCCCTACACCTGGTACATCTGCACCCTCACGCTGGAGAACTTCGACCTCTCCCATGTGCCGGTCTACATCATGGGCGAGGAACAGCTTTCCCTGTACGCCATGTATATGTCCACTCTGGGCAACCGGCCGGACCTGTTCCCGTCCTCCGGGTATGTGGGCAAGTACATTGAGAACCCGCCCACGGCCTGGGACATCCCCGCAGAGTACCTGACGGATGAGCGGTTTGCCACCCTCATCACCGAGGCGGAGAAATACCTGGGCTATCCCTATGTGTGGGGCGGGAGCAGCCCGGAGACCTCCTTTGACTGTTCCGGCTTCGTCAGCTATGTGCTGACCAATACCGGCCTGTGCAACACCGGGCGGCTGGGCGCCCAGGGGCTCTACAACATCTCCACGCCGGTATCCGACCCCCAGCCGGGCGATCTGGTGTTCTTCGTGGGCACCTATGACACCAGCGGCATCTCCCATGTGGGCATCTATGTGGGCGACGGGATGATGCTGCACTGCGGAGACCCGATTTCCTACACCAATTTGAACACCAGCTACTGGCAATCTCATTTTTATGCGTATGCCAGACCTCCATACAACTGATGGGAGGTGCGCCATGCTCACATTACGGCCAGTATCCCTGGCCGAGGCCAACGCTTTTGTCGCAGAGCACCACCGCCACCATAAGCCGGTGCGGGGGCACAAGTTCTCCCTGGGCTGTATGGTGGATGGGCAACTTGCGCCTTGCAGGCGTCGCTATCGTGGGGCGGCCTGTCAGCCGGTATTTGGATGACGGGCTGACCCTCGAAGTAAACCGACTGTGTACGGATGGGACGCAAAATGCTTGCAGTTTCCTCTACGGCGCGGCGGCGCGGGCAGCTAGGACCATGGGATACCGAAAAATCATCACTTACATTTTGGATACGGAGAATGGCGTAAGCCTCCGGGCGGCGGGCTGGAAATGCGCCGGCCTGGCCGGAGGCAAGATGTGGACCGGAAAACGCCGTCCTTCCGAACCTCTGTATCCCGCACAAATGAAATACCAATATGAAAAAGAATGGAATGGGAGGTGAAGCACATATCAATATGGTTTCTTATGGGGGCGGTGTCAACAGCACCGCCCTTTTGATCGGCCTGCACCAGCACCGCATCCCGGTGGACCTGATCCTCTTTGCGGATACCGGGGCGGAGCATCCCCACACCTATGCCTACCTGGACATCATGGACCGCTGGCTGAAGGACCACGGGATGCCGCCCATCACCAGAGTCTATAAGACCACCCGGGACGGCAAGCGGCTGACCCTGGAGCAGGAGTGCTTGCAGAGCGGCACCCTGCCTTCCATCGCCTACGGCTTCAAGCGGTGTTCCCTAAAACACAAGATCGGGCCGCAGGAAAAGTTCTGCAACCATTACCCGCCCTGTCAAAAGGTGTGGGCGGCGGGCAAGCGGGTGGTCAAGTTCATCGGCTACGACGCGGGCGAGGGCTACCGCAGCGACAAGGTGCTGCTGGGAGACCTGGCCGACCCAAGTACAGCAAGTGGTATCCCCTGATGGAATGGGGATGGAACCGGGCGGCGTGTATGCAGGCCATTGAAAATGCGGGTCTGCCCCAGCCGGGCAAATCCTCCTGTTTCTTCTGCCCCAGCATGAGGGCGGAGGAGATCATCCAGCTTCGGGACCACCACCCGGACCTGTTCCGGCGGGCCATCGCCCTGGAGGACAACGCACGCCCCAATTTGAAAACGGTCCAGGGCCTGGGCCGCAACTATTCATGGAAAGAACGATATGGAAAGGAGTTTTGCACACATGGCAACTGTTGAGAAGATCCGCCGTGACATTGAAAAGACCAAGGAGAAAATCTCCGAGCAGCAGAAGCGCCTCCGCGCCCTGGAGGCCCAGCTCATCGAGGAGGAGAACCTGGAGATCGTCCGCATGGTCAAGGCGGTGAAGATGGACAACCGGGAACTGACGGCCTTCCTGAAGGCCTACGCCAGCGGCCTCATCACCCTGCCGGAGGGCATGATGGAGGCGGAGGCGGCGGCGGACCCCGGCGAGAATGAGATGGAGGATACCGAGTATGAAGAATAAGAAGATCATCCGCCTGTTTACGGCGGCCCTGGCCGTGGCGCTCTGTGCCACGGCCTTTGCTGTCCCCGCCTTTGCCGGCGGCGGGGATGGCGAACCCTACTACACCGAAACTGCCGGGACGGAGGCGGACCCTGCGGAGGACGCCGAGGCCCGGAGGTCACTATCACTGATGAGGAAGATCCCGCCGGCGATGATAGCGCGGACAATAACACGGAGGCAGACGGGGACACCCTGGACCAGATCACCGAACTGCTGGGCGGCCTGGGGACTGTGACTGTCACCGAGGACGGTATCCTGTTTACCCCTGACACGGAGAAATGGGAGACCCGGCAGACCGGCACCGTGACCACCTGCGGCGGCAACCTGAATGTCCGCACCGGCGCGGGGCTGGATAACGACGCCTTCACCCAGCTTCCCGATGGGGCGCAGGTGGAGGTCATCGGCACCGAGGGCGAATGGGTCAAGGTGCTTCTGCCGGAGCGGGAGGGCTATGTTCATTCCGATTACCTGACCATCACGGACACGGGCAGCTTCTCCCTCTCCCTGGACGGGACGGACCTCTCCGCCCTGCTGGAGCTGTTCGCCTCCGGCCTCTCCGGGGGCGGCGGGGCCGCCCTGACCCCGGATGGGAACCTGTCCCTCATTGACGACCTGGGCGGGGCATCCTCCGGCAAGCAGTTCATCACGGTGGAGACAAAGGGCGGCAACGTGTTCTATCTCATCATCGACCGGGATGACGAGGGGGCGCAGACCGTCCACTTCCTGAACCAGGTGGACGAGGCGGACCTCCTGGCACTGATGGAGGATGGCGAGGCCCAGGAGGCGCCGGCGGTCTGCACCTGTACGGAGAAATGCCAGGCCGGGGCGGTGAACACCTCCTGCGAGGTGTGCGCGGTGAATATGGCCGAGTGCGCCGGCGCGGAGCCGGAATCTGAACCCGAACCGGAGCCGGAGGAGGAGAAGTCCGGGGGCATGGGCGCCCTGGCGCTGGTCCTGGTGCTGGTGGTGCTGGGCGGCGGCGGAGCCTTCGCCTACATCAAGTTCATCCGTCCCAAGCAGGCGTCCAAGGCCAGCGCGGACCCGGACGACTACGATTTTGCGGATGAGGAGGAGTATATCAACGAGGACGAACCGGAACAGCCGGAGGATGGTCCGAAAGAAAGTGAGGATACCTTATGAAATTAGTGATCTGTGAGAAACCGAGTGTTGCAAAAGCCGTCGCGTCGGCCCTGGGTGTCACATCCAGGGCCGATGGCTGTTTTGAAGGAAATGGGCTCATCGTTTCCTGGTGCGTGGGGCATCTGGTGTCCCCGATGGACGCGGCTGGGTACGACCCCGGCTATAAGAAGTGGAAGTATGACGACCTTCCCATCCTGCCGGAGCCCTTCCGCTATGTGCTGTCGAATGACAAGGAGGACGCCTTCCAGAACTTGAAGCGCCTCATGGACCGGGACGATGTCACGGAGCTGGTCAACGCCTGCGACGCCGGGCGCGAGGGCGAGCTCATCTTCCGGCTGGTCTATGAGATGGCGGGATGCCCGAAGCCCTTCTCCCGTCTGTGGATCTCCTCCATGGAGGACGCGGCGATCCGGGAGGGCTTTGCCGACCTGCGCCCCGGCGCGGAGTATGACCCGCTGTATCAGTCCGCCCTCTGCCGCCAGAAAGCGGACTGGCTCATGGGGATCAACGCCACAAGGCTTTTTTCCGTCCTCTACCACCGCACCCTGAATGTGGGGCGGGTCCAGACCCCCACCCTTGCCATGCTGGTGGACCGGGACAGCAAAATCACAATGTTCCGCAAAGAGAAGTACCACCATGTGCGCCTGACCCTGGGCGGGGCCGAGGCGGTGTCGGAGAAGATCGCCGCCCCCGAGGAGGCGGAGGCCCTGCGGGCGGCCTGTGCCGGCGCGGAGGCAGTCTGCGCTTCCGTCACCCGTGAACAGAAGAAAGAGGCGCCGCCCAGGCTCTACGACCTGACCACCCTGCAGCGGGAGGCCAACCGCATCTTCGGCTACACGGCCAAACAGACCCTGGACTACGCACAATCCCTCTATGAGAAGAAGCTGCTGACCTATCCCCGGACGGACAGCCGGTATCTGACCGCCGACATGGCGGAGACCGCTTCGGCGGTCCTCCACCTGGCGGCCAAGGTACCGCCCTTTGACGGGTGCGGGGAGTTCTTCCCGGATGTGTCCTTGCTGGTAAATGACAAGAAGGTGTCCGACCACCACGCCATTATCCCCACGCTGGAGCTGGAGAAGGCCGACCTGTCCGAACTGCCCGTGGGCGAGCGCAACCTTCTTCTGCTGGTGTGCCGGGAGCTGCTGTGCGCGGTTGCGGAGCCCTATGTGTACGAGGCGGTGACGGCGACCTTTACCTGCGGCGGGCAGACCTTCACCGCCAAGGGGCGGCGCATCCTCTCCGAGGGCTGGCGTGAGATCGACCACATTTTCCGCGCTTCCCTGAAGGAGCAGCCTGAGGGCGAGGCGGAACCCGCCGCCCTGCCGGACTTCACCGAGGGTCAACTTTTTGACCAGGTGGAGGCCGCTGTCACCGAGCACTTCACCGCCCCGCCCAAGGCGTACACGGAGGACACCCTCCTGGCGGCGATGGTTTGTGGAGCGCAGAGGGAAAAGCCTGATTCCCACCAAGGCGGGGATCAATCTGGTTACAGTCCTGCCGGACACTTTGACCTCTCCCATGCTCACGGCGGAGTGGGAACAGAAGCTGACCGCTATCGCCAGGGGTGAGGGCGATCCCGCCGCTTTCATGGCGGGGATCTCTGACATGGCGCGGGAACTGGTGAAAACCTATTCCCACATCTCCGAGGAGGGGCCAGAAGCTGTTCGCCCCGGAGAAGGAAGTGATTGGAACCTGCCCCCGCTGCGGCAAACCGGTCTACGAGGGCAAAAAGAATTTTTACTGCTCCGACCGCTCCTGCCACTTCGTGCTGTGGAAGGATGACCGCTTCTGGACCTCCCGCAAAAAGGAGCTGACCAAGAAGATGGCCGCCGACCTGCTGAAGAAGGGCCGCACCTCCGTCAAGGGGATGTGGTCTGAAAAGAAGGGCGCCGCCTATGACGCGGTGGTGGTGCTGGACGATACCGGCGAGAAGTATGTCCACTTCAAGCTGGAGTTCCCCAAACGGAAGGAGGGCGTGAATGGCAGATAAAGCAATCCCGGATATTTCCCTGGGCGGCGCGGAACAGAATATGAGCCGGGAGGAGCTGGCGGCGGTGACGAAAGCTGTTGCCACCCTCTCCCCGGAGGACCGGGACCTGCTGGCCGCTGTGCAGGAGTCCCCGTTCCGGCTGACCACGGCGGAGCAGTTCCTGGAATTTGAGAAAAATGTGGACTGCTTCGTGCTGGAGCCCCATGTCCGGACCCTGGAGGATCTTGGATGGGAGTACCTGGAGGAGAAACTGACCATCGACCTGACGGATGACCTCCGGGCCGCCATTGACCCCGCGCCCTTCGGCCGGCGCGCTCTGGAGGAGGACCGGGGGTGCTTCACCAGCCGGGGTATCTGTTCCCCACGGACGACCCATGGCAGCACGACCGCCCCCAGGCGAAGCAGGCGGACCGCAAGCCCTCCATCAGGGAGCGGCTGGATATCCCTTTGCCGCCTTCATCACCAACCTGGGCAAGTACAACGAGGGCGCCCTGGTGGGCGAATGGGTGAAGTTCCCCACCACGCCGGAGGAGATGCAGAAGGTGTTTGAACGGATCGGCATTGGGCAGAAGGACGACTTCGGCCAGCTCTATGAGGAGTGGTTCATCACGGACTATGACTGCTATGTGGACGGCCTCTATGACCTGCTGGGCGAGTATGCCAGCCTGGACGAGCTCAACTATCTGGCCTCCAAGCTGGATGACATGAGCCAGGACGAATATGAGCGGTTCCAGGCGGCGATGGAGATCGGCGATCATTCGGGCAGCTTGCAGGAGATCATCAACCTGACGGAGAACCTGGACTGTTACGACATTTACCCCGACATCCACGACCGTAACGATCTGGGCCGGTATTACATCGAGGAGCTGGACGCCATGCAGGTGCCGGAGCACCTGCGGAACTACATCGACTACGAGGCCTACGGGCGGGACATCGCCATGGAGGAAAGCGGCCAGTTCACCGACCTGGGGTATGTGCGGGATACCGGGAGCAGCTTCCATGAGTATTACGATGGTGACCAGGACAGCATCCCGGAGGAATATCGGGTGATGACCTTCCAGGACGCAGAAGCTGACCGAGGAAAAATCCGAGTGGGCGATGGACATTGCCTATGATATGGACGAGTTCTTCCGCCAGCACGACCCGCAGTACGCCGCCGAGAACCCGGAGGAACACGCGGCCAAGAGGAAATCTATGAAAATCTGATGGCTGGCCGCATCTCCGCCCTGGACGAGAAGCTGGCCGCCCTGGGGCAGACCCAGGAGGACTACCTGCCTTCCGAGATCGAGAAATTCAAAGACGCCACCGGGTATGAGGAATTTCTGATGTAGACCCTGCGGTGATCCGGGAGGCCATCAAAAACCCGGATCAGTCCCATGTGGACGAGATGCTGGCCTTTGCGGAACAGGCGGGCCAGGAGTATGAGGCGGAGTTGTACCGGGCAGACCCCGGCGCCCTCTCCGGATGACCTGGAGACCGGCGAAACGGTACGGACCCCCAGGGGTACCTTCCATGTGACGGATATGAGCCGGGAACAGATGGAGGCGGCCGGGTACGGTCTCCACCATCAGTCTGACGATGGGAAGTATCTCATCATGGGCAACGGTTCCCGCTCCTTCGCTATCCGAAACGAGGAGGTCCAGGAGCACGCCGCCCCGGAGAAGATGACAGTTTTGGTGGTGGAGCCCATGAAGGAGCCCTATGTGAAGGAGATCGACCCCGACCTCCACTCGTTGCAAGCAGAGGTGGGCGGCGACATTGCCGCCTCCTATCCCTTCTCCGACCCGTGGGGCTGGTCTGCAACGATGAGGGCAAGCTGATCGGCCTGGAGCTGAACCGGGGCCTGCGGGATGAGCATGGGGAGATTTACGACATCATGGCCGGCACCTTCCTGGTGGTGGGGCTGAGTGAGGACAGCTTCATCTCCCTGACCCCGGAGCAGGTGCAGAAGTACACGGAGCACTTCAAGCAGCCGGAGCAGTTCATTAATCTAAACGGACAGGTCATCGCCCTGCCGGTGGAGCCGGAGAACCCGCTCCGCACCGCAGAGATGACCCTGGAGGATGACTACGGGATGATTGACGGGATCATCAACAACGGCCGCAATGGGGAGGAATTGGAGAAAGCCCAGGCCGAGGCGCGCAGGACCACGCCGGAGAAAAAGCCCTCTATCCGGGAACGGCTGGAGGACGCAAAACGGGAGTGCGGCGAGCGCAAGCCCCCGGACAGGCTCATCAGAAAAAGCCCCCGGAGCATGACTTATGAGCCGAAGCAAGAAGTGGCGGCTGGAGTGGTCCTTCTTCCTCGGGGAGAACGGCCGCCGCAGGTATAATAAGCTTTGCAAGGGCTGTGTCCATCCCTGCAAGCAGAGCTTCCGGGCGGTCCTCATCGCCTGTCCCCATTACCAGTCCGCACGCTCGAAAATGCGGGAATAGGGGTTGAAAACGGGCTGAAAAATCGCCTGTGGCGGCTTTTCCGGGAGCCGCCCTTATGATTTCCCATGTGGGTCTGCCCCTTCAATTTAAGGGGTGCAGAGAGGCTGTTTTGAACACTTTTCCATAACAGAGTGAGAGCGCCGCCTTCGGTTAGGCCGAGGGTGACGCTCCCGCTTCTTTTTTTGTTCTCTTTTTTCTCTTTCAATCAGGATCGGACGGGAAGGATATTCGCCGTAGTAGGCGCTGTGGGAATGTGCGTAAACGGTCATGCTTGCGGAACTGTGGGAAACGGTGTTTGCGGGCTGTGGGAAAGCCGGCGGCTTTTCCATCGGGCCGTGAATATCTGTTTTCCATCGGCGGAGCGGCCGTTTTCCACATTTCCCATAGCGGAAAATAGCATGATAGCATACTTGTATATTGCTTTTCTGCAAAAAAAGATTTATAATGCATTATGGTTAGTTTATGCTAACCTCAATTTCGAATCACGGAGGCGGTTATGGGAATATTAAAGGCTTTTTTCAACAATACCCGCAAGCCGGAAGGATTGCTGGGCAGGTGCATGGTGGGCAGCATGAATCGCGCCCATGCTGCCCTCGCGGATTGGGGCCTTAGCTATTTGCCTGAAACAGGTCCCACCGAGATTGCGGAGTTGGGCTGCGGTGGTGGGCGGAATATCCGAGCCCTTTTACGAAAATACCCTGCCGCGACTGTCACCGCCTTGGACTATTCAGAAATATCTGTGGAAAAGGCCAAGAGTGTTAACCGCAAGGGGCTGCAAGCCAGCCGCTGCCAGATTTTGCAGGGAGATGTATCTCGCCTCCCCTTTGAGGATGGTGCATTTGATTTGGTGACCGCATTTGAAACGGTATATTTCTGGCCTGGTCCTACGGAGAGCTTCCGGGAGGTGTACCGAACTCTGCGGCCGGGCGGCATCTTTCTGATCGTCAATGAGTCGGACGGAGAAGATCCCCACGCCAGCAAGTGGCTTTCTGTCATTGATGGGATGAGGATCTTCGATGGAGACCAACTTGCCCGTTTTCTCACCAAGGCAGGTTTTTCTGAGGTCATCGTAAATCGGAATGCAAAAAAGCATTGGCTCTGCGTTCTGGCGATGCGGGAAAACAGCAGCCTTTTAGAAAATGAAGAACTGAGTGGCATCTCATAAAAAGCGGCAAATGGTGCGGCTGAGCACAGCATTTGACTTACTATTCAACCATTGGAATGTTTCTGATGAAGTGTACCGTATATGCTGGAACCAGCGAAACGGATTATAAGCAGAATGGAGGAACAAAAGATGTGGAAATACACAATCCAAGTAGACGGCATGATGTGCGGTATGTGCGAGAGCCATGTGAACGATGCGGTGCGGAAAGCATTTCCGGTGAAGAAGGTCACTTCATCTCGGAGTAAAAAAGAGACTGTGGTAATCACGGAAACGGAACTGGATCAAGAGGCTTTACAGGCGGCTATTTCCGCCACTGGCTATGATGTGGGAGAGATTCGGAAGGAGTCTTGGCACAAGAAAGGGCTGTTTGGCCGATAAGTATCTGAGACACAGATCAATGGAGAGGGGGCAAGCGGATGCTGGCAGAATTTTTGTCAGAACAGGGGGAATGGACACAAGTGATGCCTGGTGCGCGAGCCTGCCTGTTTTCCCTGTGCGAGAGGTCATTCCCTCTGCCCCTCCGGTTGGAACCTCTGCACTTCGAGGTATTGTTCTGCTTGGCCGGGATGTTGACCCTGACCCGGCGGGATGGTTCGGCTCTGAGGTTAGGTACCCGGCAGGTGCTTCTCCTCACCGACATCTCTGATCTGACTGATGCCAGAGTGGAGACCGGCTTAAAGGGTGTTCTGGTGGCGGTGGACGCCCGGGGCGCCCGGGAGAGTCTAAAAGCCATTTGTGACCTGCTAGGCGGTTTGACCTTGAACACGGATCAAGTGCGGCGTTGGATGGTCAGCCGGGGCGGCTGCGCCGTGGAGGGTCCCTCTCACTGGAGCCAGGCGGCCTTTGCTGACCTGGATCGTTTGCCCCAGAGCGAGCGGGCGCGCTGGTGCGTGTGGAAGTCGGTAGAACTGCTGTATCTGCTCTCTGCCCCGGAGGAACCAGCGGCGGAAATGGCCCCGGTGCTGGATCAGGAGATGATCCGGACCCTGGCAGAAACCCGCCGATATATGGAGGAGAATCTGGACGAACCCCTCTCCATATCAACTTTGAGCCGCCGTGCCTGCCTCTCTGCAACTACATTCAAGGAGGGGTTCCGTCGCCTGTACGGACTGCCGGTCCACACCTGGCTGCAGCAGCGGAGGATGGAGCGTGCGGCGGAGTTGCTGCGGGACTCCTCTCTTAGCGTGCTGGGGGTAGCCCAGTCAGTGGGATACAGCAGCGCCAGCCAGTTTTCCGCCGCCTTCCGGCGGCAGTATGGCATGTCGCCAACCATGTATCGAAAAATGTCTGAACCGGCATAACATCGTCTGATTCGGTGAGACACAGCATTGTTTATCCTTTATAATACTCAGATACATAAAAAAGCTTGTTTCCGAACAGGAGGAGATCTCAATGAAACAACATCGCTTCTGGGCCTGGGGCGCTGTGATCTGCATGATCATGGTGATGATCACGGGCTACAAACACAAATAAAGCAGAAAGGAAAGATTCCCATGATGAAACACTATGTCAGACTGGCCTGCTTCGTGGGCGGCACTCTGTTCGGCTCCGCCGGCGTGAAGCTGCTCACCAGCAAAGACGCCAAGAAAGCTTATACTCACATTACCGCCGCCGGCCTGCGGATGAAGGATAGCGTGATGGAAACTGTGACCTGTGTGCAGGAGAACGTCGCCGACATCCTGGCCTCTGCAAAGGACATCAACGAGACCCGAGCCGCCAAGGAAGCTGAGACCCAGGTGGAGGATCAGGAAGCCTGAAAATTGCGGAAGGGAGCCGGAAAACGGCTCCCTTTTTTCCATGAGGAGAGATCTAGTATGAAAGCAACCATCGTACATGAGAGCCGGGGCCGGATGCGTCTGCGGCTCCGGCAAAAAAATATATCCATCCGCCAGGCGGATCTGCTGGAAACCTGGCTGAAGGGACAGCCCTGGACCCGGGAGGCCGTGGTCCATGAGCGCACCTGCTGCGTCATCGTAACCTATACGGGAGACCGGGAAGCCGTCCTCTCCGCCCTCGGTGCGTTCACCTGGGCCGGGGCGGAGTCGTCTGTCACCCTGCCCGGCCACAGCACCCGGACTCTGAACCGAGAGTTCCAGGAGAAACTGGTGGGCAAGGTGGCGGTGAAAGCAGCCGCTGCCCTGTTTTTGCCCGCCCCGCTGCGGATCGCCCGGATTGTTTGGCACATGATCCCCTTTCTGCACAGAGGTCTGCGCTGTCTGGGACATCGTCAGATCAAGGTGGAGATGCTGGATGCGTTGTCCATCGGGATCTCCGTCTGCCGCAGGGACTTCGGTACTGCCGGCACTGTCATGTTTTTGTTGGAGATCGGTGAACTGCTGGAGGATTGGACACGGAAGAAATCCGTAGCCGACCTGGCAGAGAGCCTGTCTCTCCATGTGGATCGGGTGTGGCTGAAAACCGAGGCTGGTGAAGTGCTCACCCCTATCGGCCAGATCAGACCCGGCGACCGGGTCGTGGTTCGAGCCGGAAGCGTCATCCCCCTGGACGGCGTGGTGGCGGAGGGGGAGATCACCGTCAACCAGGCGTCCCTCACCGGCGAGTCCGTCCCCGTGGCCAAGCGGCGCGGCGGCGCGGTGTACGCCGGCACCGTAGTGGAGGAGGGAGAGTGTGTCCTGGAGGTAAAGCAGGCCTCCGGCCAGAGCCGCTATGACCAGATCGTGGAGATGATCCAGCGTTCCGAGCAGATGAAGTCTGCCGCCGAAGCCAAAGCGTCCAACTTGGCGGACAAACTGGTGCCCTATACCTTTGCCGGCAGCCTGGTGAGCCTTGCCCTCACCCGGAACGTGACCCGGGCCTTGTCGGTACTTATGGTGGACTTCTCCTGCGCCCTAAAGCTGGCCATGCCCCTGGCGGTGCTCTCCGCCATGCGAGAAGCGGGACGGGAGCACATCACCGTCAAGGGCGGCAAATTCCTGGAGGCTGTGGCCAAAGCGGATACCATCGTCTTTGACAAGACCGGCACCCTCACCCATGCCTGCCCCCGGGTGGCAAAGATTTTTACCTTCAACGGAAAAATAGAGAATGAAATGCTCCGTCTGGCCGCCTGTTTGGAGGAGCACTTCCCCCACTCCATGGCCAACGCCGTAGTGGAGGAGGCCAAGCGCCGGGGCTTGCGCCACGAGGAGCGCCACGCCAAGGTGGAGTACCTGGTGGCCCACGGCATCGCCAGTTCAGTGGATGGGGAGCAGGTGCGCATCGGCAGCGCCCACTTCATCTTTGAGGACGAGAAGTGCGTGATCCCGGCTGAGGAGCAGGCCAAGTTCGACGCGCTGCCCCCGGAGTATTCCCAACTGTATCTTGCCATCAACGGGGTGCTCTCCGCCGTGATCTGCATCTCCGATCCTCTGCGGGAGGAGGCACGGGAGGTGCTCTCCGCCCTGCGAGTCTTGGGTGTGCGGAATGCCGTCATGCTCACCGGGGACAGCCCCCGCACCGCCGCTGCCATCGCGGAACAGCTCGGGGTAGATGCCTTTCGGGCCGGGGTGCTGCCGGCGGACAAGGCGGAGTATGTGGCCGCTTTGCGGAAGGAAGGGCATACTGTCCTGATGGTGGGAGACGGCATCAACGACTCACCGGCCCTGTCCGAGGCGGATGCCGGCATTGCCATCAGCGACGGCGCCGCCATCGCCCGGGAGATTGCGGACATCACCATTGCCGCCGACAGCCTGTGGGAGCTGGTGCGCCTGCGGCAGCTGGCCATGGCCCTGATGCGCCGCATCCAGAATAACTACCGCTTTGTCATCGGGTTCAACGGGGCGCTGATCGGTCTTGGCGTGGCGGGCATCCTGCCTCCAACCACCTCCGCCATGCTCCACAACCTGTCTACCCTTGGCGTAAGCCTCCACAGTATGACTGCCCTGCCCCAGCCAAAACAAAATAAAGTCTCCTGACAAAGTCCGGCGCGTATGCGCCGGGCTTTTTTTCGTATTCCACTTGACAAACTGCCGCTCCAGTCGTATTATAACAGTGTTATATAACGCTGTTATAAGGAGAGAGCCTATGGAAGAAAAGTCTAATGCCACGCTGAAAAAATCCATGAGGCGGCCATGACCGAATTTCTGGACAAGGGCTTTCAAGGGGCCTCCCTGCGGCAGATCGTGAAAAATGCCGGGGTGACTACTGGTGCGTTCTATGGCTACTTCTCCAGCAAGGAGGCGCTATTTGCCTCCATCGTGGAGCCTCACGCCGCTGCGCTGATGGGCCGGTTCATGGAGGCGCAGACTTCCTTTTCCGAACTGCCCGAGGAGCAGCCAGAGCACATGGGGAGGAGTCCAGCCAGTGCGTCCATTGGATGGTGGACTATATCTGCGACCACCGCCAGCCAGTGAAGCTGCTGCTGTGCCGGGCCGAGGGCACCGGCTATGAGCAATTCATCCACAACATGGTGGAGGTCGAAGTGGAGTCCACCCTCCGCTATCTGGAAGTTCTGCGGCATCTGGGCCGGGAGGTGCCGGAACTGAGCCGGTCCCTGTGCCACATCATCGCCAGCGGGATGTTCAACGGCCTCTTCGAGATCGTCGTCCACGATATGCCCCGGGAGCAGGCACAGCGGGACGTGGAACAGTTCCGCCAGTTTTACACCGGAGGATGGCTGAAATTGATGGGGGGATGACCCCTGTCTTTTTTGGATATTAGTTAGTTATTGCTAACTTCAGAAGGAGGTTTTTTCATGAAGCAGAAGAAGAAGAGTGATATAGCGGCCCTGCTGGACTATGCAGGGAGCCACAAGGGGCTGACCTTTCTGGGCCTGGGCCTGTCGGCGGTGTCCATGGTGTTCAGCATGAGCGCCCTACCTCTGCATCTGGCTGGCGGCACGGGACCTGATCGCGGTAGCGCCGGACTGGACGGCGGCCCAGAGCGTCGCCACAATACGGCTGGCTGGCCTTGCTTTTGCGGTGGCCGGTATCCTTCTACTTTCGGGATTGATGTGTACCCATTTGGCCGCATTCCGCACAGCGGCCAACATCCGCAAGCGGGGCATGGCCCATGTGATGCACGCCGCCGCTGGGCTACTTTGACGCCAATGCCTCCGGGCTGATCCGCAGCCGGCTGGACGCGGCGGCCGCCGATACGGAGACGCTGCTGGCCCACAATCTGGCAGACATCGTGGGTACAGTCACCCTGTTTCTCGCCATGCTGGTGCTGATGTTTGTGTTTGACTGGCGCATGGGCGCCGCCTGCCTGCTGGCGGCGGTGATCTCCATTGTGGCCATGTGCAGCATGATGGGCGGCAAGAACGCCGCATCATGGCAGAATACCAGGCGGCTCAGGACCGCATGACCAAGTCGGGCACGGAGTATGTGCGCGGCATTCCGGTGGTGAAGATCTTTCAGCAGACGGTCTACTCCTTCAAGGCGTTCCAGCAGGCCATCGAGGAGTACAGCGCCAAGGCCGAGCACTATCAGGCGGACGTTTGCCGGACGCCCCAGTCCATCAACCTGAGCGTCACCGAAGGGGCCTTCCTGTTCCTGGTTCCGGCGGTGCTGTTCCTGGCTCCCGGTGCGCTGGCTTCCGGTAATTTTGCGGGATTTGTGACGGACTTTGCCTTTTACGCCGTGTTCTCCGCTATCATCTCCACGGCGCTGGCCCGGATCATGTTCGCCTCCTCCGGCATCATGCTGGCCGGCACCGCTCTGGGCCGCATCCAGCCGGTCATGGAGCGCGCCGACACTGGCGGTACCGGAGCATCCCCAGACGCCCAAGGACAATCGGGTGGTCTTCCGGGATGTGAGCTTTACTTACGACGGCGCGCAGTCTCCCGCCCTCTCCCATGTGTCCTTCACAGCCGAGCCCGGAGAGACGGTGGCGCTGGTGGGCCCTCGGGCGGCGGCAAAACCACTGCCGCCAGCCTGATCCCCCGGTTCTGGGACGTGTCCTCCGGCGCGGTGCTTGTGGGCGGCGTGGATGTGCGGGACATGGACCCCCACGCGCTGATGGAGCAGGTTGCTTTTGTGTTCCAGAACAACCGCCTGTTCAAAGCCAGTATCCTGGAGAACGTCCGGGCTGCCCGGCCAGAGGCCAGCCGGGAGCAGGTGCTCGCGGCGCTCGAGGCCGCCCAGTGCGGAGACATTCTGGAAAAGCTGCCAAAGGGCTGGACACTGTGATCGGTACAGAGGGCACCTACCTCTCCGGCGGAGAGGCCCAGCGGGTGGCCCTGGCCAGGGCCATCTTGAAAGACGCGCCCATCGTGGTGCTGGACGAAGCCACGGCCTTTGCTGACCCGGAGAACGAGGCCCTGATTCAGAAAGCCTTCGCACAACTGACAAAGGACCGCACGGTCATCATGATCGCCCACCGGCTCTCCACCGTGGTGGGCGCGGACAGGATCCTGGTGCTGGAGGGCGGCAGGGTGACGGAGCAAGGCACCCATGGGGAGCTGATTGCGGCAGGTGGATTGTATACTCGGATGTGGGCCGACTACAATCAGGCGATTCAGTGGAAAATGGAAAACGGCAAGGAGGAAATAATGTTCGGAGCAAACTTTCAACGGAAATATGCCCTGACGGATCAGGGTGTACAGAACACCAAAAAGGGAACCTTCTGGACGGTAATCGTCAATCTGGTAGTCATGGGCGGAGTCAGCATTTTGTACCTTGTGATGTCCGGCCTGATGGAAACTCTGACGGACGATGGCGCCGCCCCTGCCCGCGCGGCTTTGCCGGTGCTGGCTGGCCTCGTGTATTTGCACTTCTCTCCTTTGTGACGCACCTGCAGCAGTACCGGGCCACCTACGGCCTGGTGTACGGTGAGGTCAAGACCACCCGCCTGCGCCTGGCGGAGCGGCTCGCAAGCTGCCGTTCGGATACTTCGGCAAGCGGGATCTGGCGGATCTGACCGAGACCCTTATGGGCGACGTGAACCGCATGGAGCATGTCTGGTCCCATGTGCTGGGATACTTGTACGGCTCCTATATATCCACGGCCGTGATTGCCGTGTGCCTGCTCTTCTACGACTGGCGGCTGCCCTTGCCTGCCTGTGGGGTGTGCCGGTGGCCTTCGGGCTGCTGTTTGGGAGCCGGAAGCTCACTGAGCGCCAGGCGGAGCGGACCAAGCGCGCCCTGTGCGGGTCTCGGACGGGATGCAGGAGGCGTTGGAAAATGTCCGGGAGATCCGCGCCACCAATCAGGAGGAGCGTTACCTGGCCGGGCTGGACCGGAAGATTGACGAGCATGAACGGGTCATGATCCGCGGCGAGCTGGTCACCGGCCTGTTTGTCAACGGGGCCAGCGTCATCATGCGGCTGGGTGTAGCCACCACGATCCTGGCGGGCGCAGGCTGATCCTGTCCGGGCAGATCGACTTCATGCTGCTGTTTCTGTTCCTGCTGGTCATCACCCGGATCTACGCCGCCCTTCGATCAGAGCTTGGCACTGATCGCCGAGCTGTTTGTCTCCCAGGTGTCGGCCGACCGCATGAATGCTCTCTTCGACACGCCCATCGCCGAAGGGGCGGAAACCTTCCAGCCTAAGGGACACGACATTGTCTTTGACCATGTGGAGTTCGGCTATGATAAAGAGGCCGTCCTGCATGATGTCAGCTTTACCGCCAAGGAGGGCGAGATCACCGCGCTGGTCGGCCCCTCCGGCTCCGGCAAAAGCACCTGTGCGCGTCTGGCCGCCCGCCTGTGGGATGTCACCGGGGGTACTATCCGGGTAGGCGGCGTGGATATCGCCACGGTGGACCCGGAGGTGCTGTTTACCGATTACTCCATGGTGTTTCAGGATGTGGTGCTGTTTGACGACACGGTGATGGAGAATATCCGCCTGGGCAAGCGGGGTGCCTCCGACGAGGAGGTGCTAGCTGCCGCCAGGGCCGCCAACTGCGAGGAGTTTGTCAGCCAAACTACCCCAGGGCTGGATCACCTTATCCCGCCAGGCTCGGTCGAAGCCTTTTTCAATGGCAGCGCGCTTCTTCCGGGCGCTGCTGGACACCTTGTCCGGATTTTCCCGCACAAAAGGCACCACTCGATGCACATGGCGATGAAGCCATCCGCTGCCGTTTTCCTCCACAAGGCCGGGAAACTCCCCATGGAGTTTCCAAAATCACTGCCAAACTGCCACGCCTCCCGGGGCGTGGCTTTTTTGCTGTCTGGCACACTGCACCAGGCACATAAGCCCCGCTTGGCATAGTCGATGCGTTCCCGGGGCGCTTCGGCTGGGCTGCCATTCTCGTTATGGAACAGAAATCCTCTCGCCAGGATGGTCAATACCCGGTTGGGCCCCTCGAAATCCAAAATGGTGTCAAAGGTAAAGCGGCCCAGGTAAGTGGTGTCCTGCTTGTTCCGGGCAGTGTAGTTTACCGCACCGGCATAGTCCTGAAATTCCTTCCACTCATTCAGCATGGTCCACCTCCAGAACATGTTCTTCAATGTGGTCCGGCAGCAGA
>VOFD01002545.1_pt1 | contig 36824 bp, 63 predicted proteins | sample 5384101 | NCBI WGS metagenome assembly VOFD01 (sample SAMN12384723, study PRJNA508395) | human gut metagenome | isolation source: healthy gut C | host: Homo sapiens
AATTTTATCGGTCTGGCTTTTCGGATCTACCAGACGTCCGTTTTTAATCCATAACATGACGATATCCTCCTCGATTCCTTCTCCCTATTCTTCCCAGTTATCCTGCATTTTTTTTCATATCTTCAAACTTCTTATTACGGATTTCGACCGCTTTCTCCCCACGGCCGCCGCTGTAATCATAAAAGCCCCGGCCGCTCTTTGACCCCGTAATGGCCTTCCTGATACAAATCTTCGATCAGCTTCTGGGGCCGGGATGCGTTACACAAATCCTGATTCAGATATTCGGAAATATGATAAAACGTATCCAGTCCGCCAAAAATCAGCCACTTCAAACGGTCCGTAAGCCGCATAGCGGAATCCCAGACCATATTTCATCACTTTATCCACATCTTCGGCGCTGGCCGTTCCCTTTTCCACAATATCCATACATTCCCTAAGTACCGCAAACTGAATCCGGTTGGCAATAAAGCCCGGCACATCATTTCGGCAGATGACCGGCTTCTTGCCGATGGCTAACGCCAGCGCATAGACCTTTTTCACACAATCCTCTCCGGTCTGATGGTTCCGGATAATTTCAATCAGAGGAATCAGATGCGACGGATTAAACCAGTGCATGCCGAGGAAACGCTCCTTCCCCACAACCCGCTCGCCGACGGCATTGACCGATAAGCCGGAGGTGTTTGTCGCCAGAATGGTTTCCGGCCCCACAATTTTTGACAGCCTTTCAAAAAAGCGCCTGTTTTGCCGATAATTCTTCCACAATGGACTCGATAATTATATCGCTGTCCTTTAAATCCTCCAGAACCGTCGTGTAGACCAGGCCCCTGTCCTCCGCCAGATGGACAATTTTTTTGCCCGCTCCAGTGAAGCCTCCGTTCTTCCGTAAATCTTTGTTTCATATCCCTGCTCAGCAAAAATCTGAGCCATGCTGGCCCCCATCAGGCCCGTGCCGCAAATACCGATTTTTTCATGATAATCACCTTTCACTGACGGTCTTTCCGCCTTTACCGCTGCCTTTTCCGGCAGATTCAACAGTACAATTGAAACAAAAATGGCCGCTACGCCGAACATTTCCATCCAGCGGAAGCCTTCTTTTAAAATAAAGATGCTGACCAGCGTGGCCACCATCGGTTCCACAAAGGCCATGACGGAAGCCTTTCCCGGCTCTGTCGTTTTAAGTCCCGTCGTGTAAAGAGCAAACGGCAGCAATGTGGAAATCAGGCCAATGGCCAGAATAAACAGCGGAACGTCTCCCCTGCCGGAGGACCGGCGACATCCCGGTCACCTGAACAAAAGGGCAGAAGACTCAGCGAGGCGACCAGAAACGTATAAGCCGTTACCGTTGTCGGCGGGTATTTTTTAAAGCCACATTGCCAAAAATCGTATAAAAGGGCATAACCGATGCCCGAACCGATACCGGTCAGAATTCCGATCAGCGGAATCCCGGCGGCGCCGCCCTCAAAAATCCCGGTCGTACAGCCGCATCCAAAAAAGAGCCAGAGCAGAGCCACCATCTTCATGCCCGTAATCTTTTTCATGAAATACGGCCGCTGACATGAGCATTACAAAACAGGGCGCCGTATAGAGCAAATTGCCGCAACGGACAGTGTTGTCCGCTCAATCGTTATGAAGTACATGATATTGAAAAATACAATACTGCAGACACCGGTGCCAATAAACATCCAGAAATCTCTGAGGCGGATTTTCAAATCCTCTCTGTGAAAAATCGAGATATATCCACAGCCCGGCCGCCGCTACGTTGCTCCGCAGAAATGTGATCCGAACCGGATTCAGTCCGCTGTCTGCCAGATAATTTGAAAACAGACCGATCAGCCCCCAACAGATGCCTGCCAGAATAATCAGCCACTGTCCCGGTTGTCCCTCATGTTGTGTTTTTTCATTCGAATTCGCCGTCCTTCTCTGTTGTCACCTTTCTAATTCGGTTACCGCCGTCTGTATCCGTTCCTCAAACTGCTCATAAAATCCCGGTCGGAAGAAAATCTTCGATATAAAATTTCTGAAGAATATACAGGTTCATCCGGCGCTGAAGGCCGTCATCTGCCGTTTCCAGAGTTTCTTCCACCGCTTTAAGAAAATAGTGCCATCTTTTAATATAGGCTTCATACTTTTCAGCGCTTCCTCATCCACCCATTTTTTCACTTTCACCTTCATGGAGTTTTCATTTTTACATTCATGAACCTGAAGAAAATACCGAAATCCCTGATTTTTCATAATATCTGCCAAGGGAAAAAGCCGGCAGATCCCGGGCCGGGCGCTGTGAATCCGGCATCGGTTTTCCTCATCCAGAAAGCTGCACTGTTCCCGTGGCCCCGCCATCCGCAGATTCGGTAAAATCACACCATCCACGACATTGAGCTCGATTTTGTCCGTCATCAGCCCTTCAAAACCGATGCCCAGATGTCTTTTTATCCGTTGAAGGTCCAGCGGATCGAGAATAATACTCTGACCCATTCCGCGGCAGCAGCTTCCACAGCCCATGCACCCTGCCTTTACCATATCATTGCTGTCATAAAGCCGGCCATCGGATATATCTTCCATTCTTACATTTCGTTTCATTGTCCATAACCTCTGTTTTTATGTTTATTTTCTGATTATACTATATTTCACAACTTTCGCCTATACTCTTGCTTATTTTTCTGTTCTCGGCTATAATTTTAATATTATGTCCTGGAGGAATTTTTAACATCATGGAAAAACATACAAAAAATACATTTAACTCACGACTCGGTTTTATTCTGGCCTCTGTCGGTTCGGCCGTCGGCATGGGAAATATATGGATGTTCCCTTACCGCCTCGGCCAGAACGGCGGCGCGGCCTTTCTTATTCCTTATTTTCTTTTCGTCGCACTCTTTGGCTATGTGGGGCTGTCCGGTGAATTTGCCCTTGGCCGCATGACCGGAACCGGCCCTGTCGGTTCCCTATGACTATGCGATGAAAAGCCGCGGCTTAAAGGGCGGAAAATTTCTCGGCGCCATCCTCTGATCGGTTCTTTTGGTATCGCCATCGGCTATTCGGTCATCGTCGGCTGGGTCCTCCGCTCCATTGTCGGTTCTCTGACCGGCCGGATTTCCCAGAGCGGTGCGGAAAACTACTTTGCCGAAGCGACCACCGATTTCGGAAGTGTCCCATGGCATTTTCTCGTCATTCTCCTGACAGTAATTATTCTGCTCCGGGGTGTGACCAGCGGTATCGAAAATCTGAACTCGGTTCTGATGCCGGCCTTCTTCCTTCTGTTTCTGGTGATCGCCGTCCGGGTATTTTTCCTTCCCGGCTCCGCCAGCGGCTACGAATACCTGTTCATTCCAGACTGGTCCGCACTCCTGAAAGCGGAAACCTGGGTCATGGCTATGGGACAGGCCTTTTTTCTCCCTGTCGATTACCGGTTCAGGAATGATTATTTACGGAAGTTACCTGAGTAAATCGGAAAATATCATCCATTCCTCATGTATGACCGCCGTTCTCGATACCTGTGCGGCGCTTCTGGCAGGCCTTGCGATCATTCCGGCCGTTTTTCGCCTTCCAGATGGATCCGGCTTCCGGACCGCCGCTGATGTTTATTACACTGCCGAAGGTCTTCTCCCAGATTCCTTTTGGAAATATCATCGGAGGACTTTTCTTTCTTTCGGTTTTATTTGCAGGCATCACTTCGCTGATGAACATGTTTGAAGTCTGTGCTGAAGCGCTTCAGAAAACCTTCCGCATCCGAAGAAAGCTTTTCGATTCTCATTACCGGAACCATTATCTTTATCATCGGGCTCTTTATTGAGAATGAAAAATACCTCGGAAGCTGGATGGATGTGATTACGATTTACGTCGTTCCTTTCGGCGCTCTTCTCGGCGCCTTTATGATTTACTGGATTCTGGATAAAAAGAAGATTCATGGAGAACTGAACACCGGCGCCCCGAAACCTGTCGGAAAGTTTTTCACGATAACATCCAAATATATTTATGTCTTTCTGGCAGTCATTGTCTTTATTCTGGGCATAATTTATGGCGGCATCGGTTGATGCCGCCATTTTTTTATTGTATAGGAAATTCCTATACAATAAAACGCTCCGCGAGGATCGCACTGCGGCGGAAGAGAATTGTGTCGCTGAAGCGACCCGCCGCAGGCGGAGAATCCCGCGAAGCAGGATTCTTTTTATTTATTCACTGATCCGGATATCAAAACATCCGGAAAACGCCGGCAGCCATTGCCTCCGGCCCGGTATGGGATTCGATACTGCATCCCAGATCCCGGTAAACCACTTCATAATCCGGAAAGGCCCGGGCCACTTCCTGACGCCAATCCTCTGCCAGCTCCGGATTCCGAAACGATCCTGCCGTCGCAATCCGCACTTTGGACATATCGCCCTCCGAAAACGTTCATTTAAATCCTTTTCCACCGCTTCGATCAACCGTCTTCTGCACCGCTTCATCCCCCGGACTTTCGCATAAGCATCCAGCTTGTCCCCCCTGGATGGAAAGAAGGGGTTTAATTCCCAGAACACTTCCTATCGCTGCTGCCGCCGGTGTCACCCGACCGCCCTTTTTCAAAAAATTCCAGTGTATCCACCGCAATATAAATACTGGCTTCAAGCGCTGCTTTTTCAAGAAGCTCTTTAATTTCTCCGGCAGTCCGGCCTTCAGAAACCAGCTTGACCGCATCCATAACCGATGCTAACTGGGGAATCGAAATCCGGTGATTATCCACCACATGCACACGATGGTCATATTCTTCTGCCAGAACCGCTGCGCTCGCATAGGAATTGCTCAGCCCGCTGGACATGGGAATATAAACAATATCATCATATCCCAGAGCCAGAACCCTGTTCCACAGCTCCATCAGATCTCCCGGAGACGGCTGGGATGTACTCACATCCTTCCTGCTCATAAGACTTTCAAAAAGTCCGGCTGCAGCAGATTTTTTCCTTCAAAATAAGTTACCCCATCAATAATTACCGGCATCGGCACGATAAATACGCCGAGTTCTTTTCTTCGGCCGCAGTTATCCCGCTGTTACTGTCCGTCATTACCGCTGTTTTCATTCATTTCTCCTCCTTTGAATCCGCCTCCATGCCCAGATAAAGCAAATCACATGAGCAATCGTTGTCATTATCCAGGATATCGGGTAAGAAATATACACCGTCCATACATTATGAAATTCATCCATCCGGAAAATTGTGGCCAGCCACAAGATCCGGAAACCGCAGACACCAATTAAAGATACGATCATCGGAAGGATCGAATAGCCGATACCTCTCAGAGATCCAACCATGACATCCATCATTCCGGCCAGCGCATATACCGTGGAAATCGCATGGAGCCGGACCATCCCCGCTTCAATGACCTCCGGGCTGGACGAGTAAATGCCTAACAGCGGCTTTCCGAAAAAGACACAGGCATTTCCGAGAATAAGTCCTGCCAGAATCGCACAGAACTGTCCGCTCAAAAAGGATCCGCCGTATGCGCTCGTACTTTCCACCGCCCATATTCTGGCTCGTAAAAGAAATGGTCGCCTGATGGAAAGCATTCATGGAGACATAAACAAAACCTTCGATATTCGCCGCCGCAGAATTTCCCGCAACGACCGTCGCTCCGAAAATATTGATCGATGACTGGATCATCACATTGATAACGCAAAAATAACGCCCTGAAAGCCTGCCGGAAGACCGATCTTCAAAATCCGGATCAGCTTATCTTTATGAATATGCAGCCGGTTCAGATACAGCCGTATACCGCTTTCCTCCCGCATCATGCAGCGAACGACCAGAAGGGCCGACACACACTGGGAGATGACCGTCGCCGCAGCAACTCCGGCGACATCCATCCGCAGAACAATAACAAAAAACAGATTTAAGATAAAATTAATTACACCGGCTCCGGTCAGATAAAACAAAGGCCTTTTCGTGTCTCCGACCGCCCTGAGAATCGCACTGCCGAAATTATAAACCATAATCGCAGGCATTCCCAGAAAATAAATCTTCAGATAAAGCGTTGCCAGGTCCAGCACTTCCGGCGGCGCCTGCATCCACACCAGAATCTGATGGGCACATAAAAAATCCGCCAATCGCCAGAAAAAATTCCGCTGAATATGCTTAAAAGCATCGATGTATGTACGGTCTCACTTAAATCTTTTTTTCCCGCTTTGCACCGTAGCAGATGCCCGTCAGAACATTGGCGCCAATCGACAATCCGATAAAAAAGATTCGTCAGCAGATTAATCATGGAAGTATTGGATCCGACCGCCGCCAGCGAATGATCTCCGGCAAATCGTCCGACAACAACAATGTCCGCCGCATTGAATAATAACTGCAGCACGCTGGAGCATACCAGCGGTACTGCAAAAGCAAGCATTTTTCTCAAAATAGGACCGCTGCACATGTCCATTTCATAGCGTCCTGCCTGTTTTTCCTTCATTAAATATCATCTTCTTACTCTATAATTTTCTTTACATATTTTTTACATGCAAATACTATGATACCACCTTTCTCCCTAGGCATAATGATATTGTTTTCGCTTTGTCACGAAAAATACACCGACAGAAGGGCCCTTAAAGCTTCCGCAACAACAACCGACAGCCATATGCCATCGGTTCCCAGAATCAGCGACAGGAGCAGAAGAACCATACCGCCTCTCAGCAGAAAGGCCCGCATGAAAGAAAGCAGAGCCGAAATCTTTCCGTTGCACAGCGCTGTGAAAAAGCCGATGAATAGACATTGATTCCGCTCATCACATAATTCAGGGCAAACAGCCGGAAACCGTGAAGCGTCATCGCCATCAGTTCCGGATTATAGCCGACAAATATCTGACAGAGGGTCCCGGCCATCACCTGGGAAATACAGAGCATCGCCAGAGATACGCTTCCTGTAATAATCATACTTTTTCTGAAAATATTTTTCAGCTCGTCATGATTGCCCGCCCCGTAATGGTAACTGATGACCGGCGCGCTGCCGACAGAAAAGCCGAAAAAGGTTCCGAGAAAAATAAAATCCACATACATCATTACGGCGAAAGCCGCGACTCTGAACTCACCGATCACCCGCATGAGCTGGATATTAAAAAGCATCCCAACAATCGATGCTGCCACATTGTTCATCATTTCCGAAGAACCGTTGGTACAGGAATGAAGAAGCACTTTCCCGTAAAATTTCGTTTTGACAAGCCGAAGTCCATCCTGTTTTGAACTCAGAAAATAAAAGAATGGGATAATACCGCCGACCACATAGCCGAGAATGGTCGCCAGCGCCGCCCGGCAACCCCCCATTCCAAACACCCGGATAAACACATAATCGAGCACCATATTGGTCACCCCGGCAGCCAGGGAAAGAACCAGGCCCATATGCGGTCTTTTCGGCAACAATAAAAAAGCTCTGGAAGGTGGTCTGAAGCATAAATGCCGCCATTCCCGCCAGAAGAATACGTCCGTACAGAACACTGTCATGAATGAGCAGATCGCTGGCGCCTGCAAACCGGACAAGAGGCTCGATAAAAATAATCCCAAGAAGGGAAAGGAGCGCCCCCAGAATGATAACCGTGTAGATAATCATAGAAAAATAACAGTTGGCCAGCTCCTTTTTACCTTCACCGAGGGTGCGGGCCACGACCGCGCAGCCCCCGGTACCAAGCATAAATCCAAAAGCTCCGATAATCATAATAATCGGCCATACAATATTCACCGCCGACAGCGCCATATCGCCCACCAGATTCGAAACGAAAAGTCCGTCCACAACACTGTAAACAGAGGTCACGATCATCATCACGATCGACGGCAGCGTAAAGCGAAATAATTTTTTATAAGTAAAATGGTCTGATAACTGTATCTTCATCAAATCCTCCTTAATGAATCATTTTAGCCAGAATATTCAGACTATTTTATAGTATCTCAACCGTTGTGTCAAGTCTGAACGTCAATAACAGTCCCAGGTATATAATACCCTGGAAAATGCTCTCTGTTCCAGGTCCTCCGGCGTTATAAAAAAGTTCCCGACACCGGAATCGCCCCACATAATCTCTTTGCCTTCGGCTCCGAAACTGTCAATCTGCAGGAGCAGAATCCCGTAATTTTCCATTTTTCCTTCCCGTGGGTCCCACTGAGTAAACATCGGATAGCCTCCGATTTTATGTCCCGCTCCGCTGACCGCATCCATCATCGCATCGGACATTTCCACATCCAGTTCCCTGTATCCTGTAATTTTATCCGAAGGACAGACCTCATTCCAGGCTTGTGCAAAAGCCCTGTCAAACCGGAAATCCGAATAGGAAAGGCTTTCCTGTGCCAGCGTAAAGGTCATCCGGAATACATCCTGCATCGGAAAATAACTTTCTTCATCGAAATAAGGATGGTATTTTTCCAGAACAGATTCCTCTGTCACGGTTTCATCCACCGACGGATACCAGACAACTCTATGGCCTTTCGATTCCATCATCTGGTCCGGATCCGTTTCAAGTCCCAGAAGATCGTCATCCAAAATCCAAAACTGGAGAATTCCCTCCTCCGGCAGTCCCATCGTATTTTCCGGCAGTTCTGCCAGCCGGAGCTGTGCCAGAAGCCGGAGCTGACGCCCTTTTTTTGTCTGTCGGAACTTCACCGTCCGCCGGCAGATGGGAACACCGCCCAGCTTACTGTCCGTCAGCCCGGCCGGCTCTGCATGCAGGTCGATATGTATCACCGGTTTCAGCGTTTTTCCTTTAATCTCTGAACCGTCTGCGCGAGGACTGTTTCCCGGTCCATGGCTTCAAAGCCTTCGGCTTCCCGGGCCTCCGGAACGCCACGAGTCCCAGGCTGTGTCCCTGCTTCCGGCATCTCATGAACTTCCGGGTGTTCCTCTGTCTCTGGTATTTCACGAACTTCCGGGTGTTCCTCTGCCTCCGGCATCTCATGAACTTCCGGGTGCGTCTCTGTCTCCGGCATCTCATGAACTTCCGGGTGCGCCTCTGTCTCTGGTATTTCACGAACCTCCGGGACTTTTTCTTCCGCTGTTTTTTCCTGCCAAATAATCTTGAAAATATTCCCATATGTCTCCCCACACTCACTTCATATTTTATTTCTGTGATTATAATATTCGAAGCTTCCCGTTTTGTTCACACGCAATCTCCCAAATCCGTTTTACTCCTGATCGTTGGTCAGATGGTATTTATCCAGCACATAGAAAATAAGGCTGAGAGCCATACCGACAATACAGGCCAGAACCATTCCCGTCAACTGGATATTTCCAAACTTCACAACAATACCGGACAGACCGGTAACAAAGGTCACCGACGTCAGGATCAGATTTCTGGACTTTCCGTAATCCACTTTTGAATCGACGAGGATACGGATACCCGAAGCGCCGATCATCCCATAAAGCAGGAACGAAATACCGCCGATGACCGGCCCCGGAATCGTCTGGATCATTGCTGATAATTTACCGACAAAGGAACAGACAATGGAAATCACCGCCGCCCCGGCAATAACCCGGACACTGTACACCTTGGTCACCGCCATGACGCCGATATTTTCTCCATAGGTCGTTGTCGGCACCGAACCGATCAGACCGGAAATCATAGTGGAGAAATTATCGCCGAATAAAGAGCGGTGAAGTCCCGGATCCCTGAGCAGATCCCGTCCGATGATTTTGCTCGTAACTACCTGATGGCCAATATGCTCAGATGTAATCACAAGGATTACCGGAAGAATAATCAATATCGCTTCCAGGCTGAACTTCGGCGCCTGAAAATTCGGGAAGGGCAAACACCGGAGCCGACGCAACCTCGGTAAATCCACAATACCACAGAGAATGGCAGCCACATAACCGGATACAACCGCAATCAATATCGGAATGACTGATAAAATTTACGGAATACGACCGAACCGAATACGGCCACACCCAGAGTCACAAAAAATACGATGGCATTCTGAGGCACAATATTTTCTTCCAGCAATCCGGCATTTCCTGCTGCTGAACCGGAAAGCTCCAGTCCGATCAGCGCAACAACCGGCCCCATTGCCGCCGGAGGAAGGACCACATCGATCCAGTCCGAACCGAATTTATAGATAATTCCGGCAATCACACAGCCTAAAAAATCCCACAGCCACGAAACCGCCAAGCGCATAAGGATATCCCATTTCACTGATAACGATTCCTGCCGGAGCGAGAAAAGCAAAACTGGAGCCCAGATAGGCCGGAGCCTTTCCCTTCGTCACAAAAATAAATAACAGCGTTCCCACACCATTCATAAACAGCACAATCGCCGGATTAATTCCAAAAGAAAAGGCACCAGTACCGATGCGCCAAACATGGCAAACAAATGCTGTATACTCAAAGGTACTAACAGCTTAAACGGCACCTTTGTCCTCTACTTGAATAATTCTCCCATTTTCCATAGACATTTCCTCCTTCGTTCTATAAAGTTGACCTGTTTTTCTTATTGTATAGAAAAAACGCTCCGCGAGGATCGCACTGCGGCAGAAGAGAATTGTGTCGCTGAAGTGACCCGCCGCAGGCGGAGAATCCCGCAAGCAGGATTCTTTTTTATTTTATCACACTTTTTTTCTTCCGGTAATCCTTTTGCCGATGAAAAATATTTATCGTATGACAAAAGTCATATCTTTTTCGACATAGCCTTGAAAAATTTCAGCCAATCCGGTAAAATAATATTTAAATAAAGGGGCGCTGCCCTTTTCATTCACCCTGTTCATCTAAGGAGGTTTTCTATGAATCCGATTGAAGTCCATGGACTTACAAAGACTACGGTCACGGAAAAGGCGTTTTCCAACTGGACTTTTCCGTTAAAAAGGGAGAAATTTTCGGCTTTCTCGGACCAAACGGCGCCGGAAAAACAACAACCATCCGTCATTTAATGGGCTTTATCCGCCCGGATTCGGGAACGGCCTTCATTGAAGGCATGGATTGTTTCCGACAGCACCCTGAAATCCAGAAAAAGCTTGGATATCTGCCCGGAGAAATTGCTCTGATGGATGGAATGTCCGGCATAGGTTACCTGAATTTCATGGCGGATATGAAAAACATCCGGGACAAAAAGCCGGATGAAAGAACTGATGGATTATTTTGAACTGGACCCAAAGGGTTCGATTCGCAAGATGTCCAAAGGGATGAAGCAGAAGCTGGCCATCATCTGTGCCTTTATGCAGAACCCGGAAATCCTAATTCTGGATGAACCGACCAGCGGACTGGACCCGTTGATGCAGAAACGCTTCATTGACCTCGTGCTGGACTTTAAAAAGAAGGGAGCGACCGTCCTTTTGTCCTCCCATATTTTTGAAGAAGTTGAAAAATCCTGCGACCGCACGGCAATTATTCGAAAAGGAAAACTTGTTGCCATTGAAGATATGAATTCTCTTGCAGAAAAGAAGAAAAAAAACCTATACTGTGACCTTTGCTGACAGCGAAGCCGCTGCCCGGTTTGCTTCGGACAAAACCCTCCCGGTCAAAGATTTCTTTGAAAACCGTGTAAATCTTCTGGTGAACGGCGCACCCGCCCAAATCCTCCAAAAGATTGCCGCAGCAAATCCCATCGACATAGACATAAAGACCCAGAGTCTGGAAGAATTATTCTTACATTTTTACGATGAGGAGGAAGGTCTATGATTTTTCCATTATTTAAACGAAATATCAGCTCCGGCATCAAAGTTTTTATGATTCTGTTCGCCGTGATCTGCATGTATACGACCATTATTATTTATATGTATAATCCGGAGCTGTCGGAAATGCTGAGCGACTATCAGAAGGCCCTTCCGGGAATGATGAGCGCCGTCGGAATGACAGGCATCGCCTCAAACCTTCTGGAATGGATTCAGATTTACCTCTACGGTTTTATCATGACATTATTTCCGATGGTCTTCGCCATTATTCTTGAAATAAACTGGTGATGAACGATATCAATCAGGGCAGTATGGCAAATCTGTTATCCAGCCCCTACTCCCGGTTCCGCATCATTCTTACCCAGGTGATTTCCGCTGTTTTACTGATGTTTCTGCTGCTGGCAGCCGTTACTGCTGTCGGAATTGCAAGCAGCCGGATTATGTTCCCGGAAGCGCTGGACCTCTCCGTTACCTTCAGTTAAACGGCAGTTTATTCCTCCTGCAGCTTATCATTCTCGGGATTGTATTTTTCGCTGCCTGCCTCTGCAGTGAATCCAGATATTACTACAGCTTCGGCGCCGGAATCCCAATTTTATTTTTCCTGCTGCAGATGTTGTCCAATATGGGCGATAAACTGGAAAATCTGAAATATGCCACCATCTTCACCCTGTTTCCTGCAAAGGATATCGTTCAGGGTATTGAAGGTTACTGGACTTCCAATGCAGCAATGGCCTGTATTGCTCTGGCATTATTTGCCGCAGGTATTTTCCGGTTCTGCCGCAGAGACTTATCCCTGTAAATATAACAATAGCTTAGCCTAAAAATGGCTTCGGAAATTTTCCGAAGCCGCTTTTTTATTTATCTGCGATGATGGTTTTACGCACAATAACTATAGATGGCATCTCGCAGAAATTTTGTACATCCCGGTGCAATTTTATCATAATAAGCCGTGAACCGGGCGTCGGCAACATACCCGTCCGCCAGCATCCGGTGGGCTTCCTTCGAGTACATCCCTTCTTTCCAGAACATACAGAGCCATTCTTTATGCAGCGCGCAGGCTTTACGGGCCAGTTTCCCGGCCGGATCACCCTGCTCAAAGGCCGCCCCGAGCGTCCTGTTAATCTCAGCGCTCAGCTTCTGAGCTCTCTGCCAGTCCGCTTCATCCATTCCTTTAACTTTCGTATAGCAGTCATCCACCATGTCGTCACCGTATTTTTCACGGATTTCTCTGCCATAAGCCGCTTCATTATCATCAATCATTTTTTGTTTAAAGCCTTCAAACTTTTTCATTGTCGCTCATCACACATTCTCCCTTCAGACTGCCGATTGTTTTCGTCACATTATCAATCAGCCTTTCAATTTGTTTTTTCGTAACAGAAGTGCGGACAGATGGCTCTCCAGCGCCCGGGCCTTATCAAAGTCCGGGTCATTTAAAATCTGATGGATTTCTTTTAAGCTCACGCCCAGTTCCCGATAGAAAAGAATCTGCTGTAATAAATCAACTTCTTTTTGTCCGTAAATACGGTAGTCATTTGCAGCGATCCGCGCCGGACAGAGCAATCCAATCTGGTCATAATACCGAAGTGTCCGGGTACTGACTCCGGAAATTCGGGCCAGATTTTTATGGTATATTCCACTGTTTATCACCTCTTGCGACAACTATAATCCATGACGCAGCGTCAATGTCAATACATTTACATCAAAAATATTTATATCAAAAATAATTTTAAACAGGCAATGGCTACAGATCCCACCGCCACCACCCGTTTTAAAAGGGTCTGATTGATTTTGAAGCATTCCTGCTTCCGAAAAACACACCGACGGCATGGACCGCCAGAATCACAGGTATCAGCATCCACATTTCCTGTTCGAGCCGGGCATTGAAAAAATACCCTGCAATCGCCGGAAGCGCAATAAATATCGAATCAAAAAGGGCAATACCGATGGCCATATGGGCGGAAAATCCAAGCAGGGTCAAAAGGGGCATCACAAGCACCGGGCCGCCCGCTCCGGAAGCCGCACATACAACTCCGGTCACAGCGCCGAGCCCAAAACAGAGTATTTTCCCATCTTTCGCAGCGCCTCCGGCGCCCGTATCTTTTTATCTTTTCTGAGCAGAATGGAAACTCCCGAACCGAGCACAACGATATAGAGAATGGTCTGCATTACATCCTCCGGAATCAGAAGATTTAGACGAACGCCTCCGATAGCTCCCACAAAGCTTCCGGCGGACAAAATCATCGCCGTCCGAAGATCCAGGTTTTACTTTTTATAATAATTTACCGAACCGAGCACACCGGAAATTAAAAAGGCGGCAAAGCTGAGAGCCAGCGTTTCTGCCGGAGCCATTCCAAGAAAAACCGCTGTAAAACATCGGCAAAAGAAACCCTGCAATCCCTGTAAGACCGACGCACTTAAAGCAATATTCACATCTTTTCCTCCTTCATAAGAACCTTTCTTTTCATTATTATATCATACTTTACCGTGCGGAGCCAGACGGAGCGCGCCATGCGGTATGCCCTGTGAGTATAGATTTTGATGCCGTCACCGATGTTCTAAAAGACATCTGAGGCTTCCCTCGACATTATTTTCTATATCATATATAATAGAAGCATAAAACAGACAGGAGGACGAACCCCATGAAATTAAAATTCCTGCACCCTATCCCGGAAGATATCAAAGATAAATTTCAGAAACAGTCCGAAAAAAACAGTTGGAAGATCATGACGATTCTCAGCATTTTAACACTGTTTATGCAGGCGCTGAATATGTGCCATGTTCTGTTTCTTTCCTCAAAAAAACTGGGCACGCTGAACAACCGGATATACTTTAGCTTTTATTGTTTTCTGTTCTGTGCCTGCGCCCTGTTTCTCATCGTCCGCTATTGTTTCATCAAAACGCTGAAACACCGGACCATGATGGTCATTCATACGGTTTTTATATCCTGTGGATGCTCTGGGGAATTTTACTCAATTACTATGAGTTAACCCGTTCCCCACAGCAAAACCTGTCCGTCATTATCATATGTATCCTCGGTGTGGCCATCTGCATCCAATATAGCCCTCTGATATCTTTTGCTTATAAGCGGCATCGGCGCCCTTATATTCGGTATTATCGCGGCGCCCATTATTGAAGTCGGCGGACTGATTAATATCCTCGCTGCCGTCGTCATGGCTTTCATTACGGCCCACATCCAGTTTTCTTATAAAATCGCGGCTTTAAAAAGCCAAAAAATCATTGAGCATGTTAATGAAAACCTAAGAGATGCAAATAAAAAGCTTGATGCCAGTCTTCAAAAATTCCAACTCGTTGTTGAACAGATTGATAATATTCTATTTGACTGGAATCTGGAAAAAAACAAGATTTCTTTTTCGAAAAGATGGCAGAAAATTTTGGATATGATCCGGAAGTCACAGAAGCTTCCAAATGGTTTTCAGAAATCCCCTTCTTAAGTCCAAATGAAAAGAGGAAATTCTTCAGGGGGATTCACCATTCCATTCAAAATCATGAATTATTTGAAACGGAAGTTCCTATCGAAAATAAACATGGAAAAATCGACTGGTATCTTCTGCGTTTTCACCCTCAGACTGAAACGGACGGCAGTGTTAAATCCGGCATTGGATTTCTGACAAATATTCAAAAGCAGAAGGAGGCCCTCGCCGGAATAACGGAAAAAATATACCGGGACGCTCTCACGGGAACTCTGAACAGGATCGGTATGAAAAAGGCTTTTGATGAAGCACAGGCGCAGAAACTTCCGCCCCTGAATTTCGCCGCGCTTTTAATTGATCTGGATAATTTCAAACAGGTCAACGATACTTACGGACATCCCTGTGGTGATGCGGTCCTTCTCGAAGCCGCAAGAGTTTTCCGCAGCTTTTTTGCAGAGTCCGGTCATGTCGGACGTATTGGCGGCGATGAATTTATGATTCTGTGCCAAAAGCCGGAAAACCTGAAAACATTTAAAGAAAATTTACAGCTTCTGGAAAATCACGGTATATTTATTTGGTGGAAATCCCAGGAAATCCATGTCAAATTCAGCACCGGATGTATCTTTTCTAAAGACGGCGACACCTACGACCTCCTGTATCAAAAAGCGGATCAGGCGCTGTACCGCGCCAAAAAGCTCGGCAAAGGCCGGTATTATATTGAAGAATCCTAAAAAAACTCCGGGGAGCACATCATTTTCTCCCCGGAGTTTTAAAATACCTTTTATTTATTTCATCATAACTTTTCTAAAATTTTTTTCTTTCCTCTTCGGAGCACACGGCCTTCGCCTGCAAATACTTCTGCCGCATATTCTGCTTTGATATCCTCTACTTTTTCGCCGTCCATGGCAACGCCGCCCTGCTGTACCGCGCGTCTGGCTTCGGATTTTGAAGGCACACTTTCCTGGGGCCTTTGTCGCTTCCTCTTCGCCATGAACCAGTTTTGTCAGTTCAAATGCAAGGATTTCTTTGGCCTGGTTTAACTGGCTGCCTTCCCAGGCATCCATCTTGTCGATTTCTTCCAGCGGAAGGAATGTCAGCATACGGATACATTTTAATACATCCGCATCGGCAACGTTTCTCCAATACTGATAGAAATCAAATGGAGAAGTCTTGTCCGGGTCAAGCCATACAGCACCGGTCTGTGTTTTACCCATCTTCTTACCTTCGGAGTTCAGAAGAAGTGTGATGGTCATAGCGCTGGCGTCTTTGCCGAGCTTTTCCGCCGGATCAGTTCGGTACCACCAGCATATTGCTCCACTGGTCGTCTCCGCCAAACTGCAAATTACAGCCGTATTTCTGGTATAATGCATAGAAATCATAGCTCTGCATGATCATGTAATTGAATTCTAAGAAACTAAGCCCCCTCTCCATACGCTGTTTATAGCATTCAGCAGTCAGCATACGGTTGACGGAGAAATGGGCGCCGACTTCACGCAGTACATCCACATAATTCAAATCCATTAACCAGTCCGCATTGTTCACCATCAGCGCTTTTCCCTCTGAAAAATCAATAAATCTGCTCATCTGCTCTTTAAAACAGTCACAATTGTGCTGAATCGTCTCCGGTGTCATCATCTGACGCAAATCGGTTCTTCCTGATGGATCACCAATCATCGCGGTACCGCCGCCAATCAGAGCGATCGGTTTGTTTCCCGCCATCTGAAGCCGCTTCATCAGGCACAACGCCATGAAATGACCCACATGGAGGCTGTCCGCCGTCGGGTCAAATCCAATATAAAATGTCGCTTTTCCTTCATTTACCAAATCCCGGATAACTTCTTCATCGGTTACCTGGGCAATTAAGCCTCTGGCCTTTAATTCTTCGTAAATTTTTCATATTCGTTTCCTCCTGTTTTTAACACTAAGAACTAAAAAGAATCCTGCTTCGCGGGATTCTCGCCTGCGGCGGGTCGCTTCAGCGGCACAATGCTCTTCCGCCGCCGTGCGATCCTCGCGGAGCGTTTTTTATTGTATAGGAATTTCCTGTACAATAAAAATCCCCCGTCCCGAAAAGGACGAGGGTATAATCTCGTGGTACCACCTTTATTCGCAGATAACTTGCGCCACCTGCCTTCGGAAGTCTTCTGTTTTAAAGACCTCAACACAATAACGTGTGTCAATCCGTCACAGCCTACTAACTTCCGTATTCGGTGTGAAGCTCCAAGATGTATTCATCACTGATATCCCATGCGCCTCTCATCTGCCGGCTGCTTTCTGTCTGGTATTTTCAGTCACTACTTGTTCTTTTCCCTGCTTTTTGTCTGTATATGTTGCCATATTACCCTATAAGCTGCCGTTTGTCAAGGCTTCCCTCAGAAATTTCCCGGACAGGTCAAAAGGAAACGACAAGCTGCATTTTAAAACGCTCTTCCCCAAATACCGCATGGGGAATATCCTTCGGCATAATGAGTGTTTCTCCTTCGTGAAGAATAAAAAATGTCCCCGCCGACGGTAAAACGTCCGGTTCCTTCCAACACTGTCACCATAGCGTCGCCGCCTGCGGCATGCGTGGAAATCTCTTCTCCTTTATCAAATGAAAAAATCGTCATACTGACAGCTTCATTTTGTACCAGCGTCTTGCTGACAACCTGGCCTTCCTGATAAGAAACCAAATCCTTAAGCTGCAGTTTTTCCTGTTTTGCAATATTTTTATACATCACTGAATCCCTCCATAATCAAACCTTTGTCCCGGCAGAAGCACTATCCTTCAAATTTGTCTTTTTTCCATCTGCCCGCCTGTTTCGAACCATTGGCATAATATAAAGTGCCAGTTCCTTCCTTTACACCATTTTTAAATTCGCCGATGTACCGGGAACCTTCATTATAATATAATGTTCCCATCCCATCCATTTCACCGTTTTTGAAGCTGCCTTCGTAACGGGTGCCGTCAGACCAGCAATAGATACCATATCCTTCTTTTTTTATTGTCCTTCCATCCGCCGGTATAATTGCCGCCTCCGCAAAAATGCAGCGTCCCCTGGCCTTCCCTCCGGTCATCCTGCCACTCACCGTCATAAAAGGTGCCATCCGGCCAATGTAAAATACCATGCCCATGTCTTACTCCGCCTTTAAACTCCCCCTCATAATTAAATTCATCAACGCACCGGGAACCTTCATTATAATATAATGTTCCCGTCCCATCCATCTCACCGTTTTTTAAAGCTGCCTTCGTAGCGGGTGCCGTTAGACCAGCAATAGATACCATACCCTTCTTTTTTATTGTTCTTCCATCCGCCGGTATAATTGCCGCCTCCACAAAAATGCAGCGTCCCTGGCCTTCCCTTCGGTCATTCTGCCACTCGCCGTCATAAAAGGTACCATCCGGCCAATAGAAAATGCCATGGCCATGTTTCATCCCATTCTTACATTCGCCCTCATAACGGCCTTCAGAGTTCTCTATCACCCGAATTTTACAACTTTCCGCACATTTTCTCCGAATCGCAATATCTTCTTCAAATACTTCGCAAACCGTTCGATGATCCACAAAATCCCTCCGCCGGTCAAACCCACAATTTTCACACAGATATTCACTGCTCTGTTCTTCCAGACAAATCGGACACTTCCACATCTTTTCAGCCATCTCCTTCCCCTGATCTCCGCCATCCTTTGATCCACTGTTCATGTCTGATATTTTTATTATACCCTCACAGAATATAATAACAATACCTTTTTATTCCGGATGTGACTGCCGCTTTACCGGATGACGGATTACCGTCCGCCACCGCTCCGGCGCCACCCTTCTGGCATCGGACAGATAAATCTCATGATGCCTCCTGTTTTCCGAAAAATCATTTTCATAGCCATTTTCCTGAAGATACCGATCCATCAGCGCAACCGTGGCAGGCTCCTCATCAAATGGACCGATATGCAGGCATTGCACGCACAGCCCCTCCTTCACGGTCAGAAACTGTACTTTAGAAAAATCCTGCTTCTTTTTTCTTTCAGCTTCTGCCACAGCCCAGAGAAAATCTTTTTCCGTCACAAAATCCGGCAGCCGAATCATAGAAATCCACTGAAAAAGTGCCTTTTGCCCATAATCTACACCGCAAATGCCTTTCTGCCACCAGAAACCCTCCAACGGAGGCACGACATAATCAAAATATCCGTCAATCCGGTGGTCTCCTTCTTACTCATTTTAATCGTAAATGCTACTGCGTAAAGAAGTCCAATTGCCGCCTTATATTCACCGTCTGCTTCATTGGGATCACCGCTTCCCCGTACCGCAGCAAAATTCATCTCCGGTATTTCCACAATCTCCGGCGTTCTTTTGGCATATAAAATTCCTTGTATTCCTTTTTATAATCAAAAGCCATTATTCATCTCCCCTTTTATATTCAGCAAGAATTTCCTGCTGCTTTTTCCGGCTAAAACCTCCAAGCACCAACTGATAGGACTTATCCAGAAGATCTCAGCAGATCATCCGGCACGCTGCCATCCGGATTTATTGAATTCCAATGCACCTTGTTGCAGTAGTAACCGGGAATAATATCCGCGTACTGCTGCCTTAGAAAATCCCCCTCCAACGGTTCCAGCTTCAGAGTAATATAATAAGGCTTATCATTCCGGTCAAGACATATGGCGGCGAAAAGTTTTCCGCCAATCATATAGCGAATCCAGTTCCACTCTTTTTTAAATCCTTTGTAACCCCCGGTTTTCCCAGAAGATATTCATCTATCCACAGATATTTCATATGCGCCTCCTGTCAGCAGTTTTTCTCTGCAAGCATTTTTTTCGAATTTCTTTTCCGACAATATTTCATGGGTAAGAAACACACCGTCATAATACAGGCTGAATGTGGAAAAGGGTGAATATGAATTCTGCGCCTGCGCTACCGTCTTCAGATGCACGGCCTCAAAGGCTGCATTTCTTTCTTTTGCAATTTTTGTAAGAATCGGCACATATTTTGCCGTGAAAGGACACTGATCCGAATAATACAGCGTAAATCCCTTTGCATCCGGAATCGGATGCTTCACCTGTTCCCGGAAACACGGCTTCTCCGCCGCAGCTTCAAAAAGGCAGCACCCTCAGTTCAAAATAGGGCTCTGCAGTATCGCAAACCTCAAATCCTTTGTATGTCAGGTACTTCGGGTCTGACAAAAATCCCTTTTCTTTTTAGAAGAAAGAACCACCAGCCCCTTTTTTCCCGCTTCTCTGCCATCAGATATGCATTGCTCCAGAAGCGCGTCCGCATACCCCCTGTCCCTTAAACTTCCCTGAAACCCACAGGCAATTGATATACATATATCCTTCTGCTTCCACAGGCGCCCATGCATATTCGGCAGGAATATATTCGATAAAGCATTTTCCCCGGACATTTCCTTTTTAAAAAAACAAGACCTTCATCCAAACGGGCTTTCATCCATTCCTTTTTACACTGTGCCTCTGCCCCCGACAAAGCGCAGCAAATATGCTCTTCTTCCAGATTTTCCTTTGTTACATTGACAAATGTCATCATTCTGTTTCACCTGCTTTCTGATAAACTTTCACCATAGATTCTGCAATTTTCAGAAGTTCATCCCGGATATCCTTCGGCTCCAGAAGTTCGGCTTTACCTCCAAATGACAAAAGCCAGCAGAACAGATTCTCTCTGTCGGTATAATCCCCATTGAATAAGAGTTTCCCATCCGTCTGCACTTCAAAACAATCCGCCCCGAATTCCTCGACCAGCCGCCATTTCATTTCCGGTTCAAAAAAAAGCGCTTTCACACGGATTCCGCCCGGAAAAATATGTTCCGTGGACAAATCCGGCAGCGGCACCTTTCTCCCGGAAAAGCGTTCCGGAAGCGCCCTGACCTGTGTCATTCGGTTCAGCTTAAACAACCGGAAATCTTCACGCTTCTCACACCAGCCCCAGACATACCAGCTTGACCATCGAAACACAAGATAATAGGGCTCGATCACGACTGCCGGTTCCACCGGGCGCATAATACGTAAAGGATAACTTTACCTTCTCCGCAGCGGCCGTCTGGATCGTTTCAATCTTCGGTGCCAGCGAATCCTTATACCAGGAAGACAGATCGATCAGGATTGAATCCCTCCCGCTGACAAATCCGGATGCCCCCGGTTCCATTTTTTCCATCAAACGGCTGTAATCGCTGCCTTGGCTCACGCTGTCCAGACTGCGAAGTCCCGCCAGAATCATCTGCATATCCTTTGAAGTCAGAAGGGTTTTGTCCATCTTATAGCCATCCATAATACGGATGCCGCCGCCCACGCCCTGGGTGGTAACGACCGGAATCCCTGCCCTGCATAGATCTTCAATATCCCTGTTGATCGTTCTTCTGGAAACCTCAAATTTTTCTGCCAGTTCCGGCGCTGTTACTCTGTCCTGTTTCAAAAGCACCGACAATATACCAATCAGCCTGTCTATCTTCATATAAACTCCTTTGTATCCTATAATATCAGGCAAAACATGTCACCTGTCTGTCATGTTTATCATAACATATGAGGAAAAAGAAAAACACCCTTTTTCTTGTCTCCGCCTTGACAAATACGTAATATATTACTATAATTCAAACAGGTAACTTATTACTGATTAAAAAAGGATGATGAAAATGACTTATGAAGAAATGGGAACAACATTACAGTGGAAGAAAAACCTTCTGTTTGCCGGAATATTTATCCAGGAGAATTTGTTACATACCGTTTTTGACCGCTATAATACCATGTCCTGCAAACAATGGCTCCTGATGTCCGTTCTGAAGGCCTTTGACACACCGCCTGATCTTTCAGCGGCAGCAAAAAGCTATGGGCTGCTCCCGGCAAAACGTAAAACAACTGGCGCGCCCATTGGAAAAAGACGGATATATCACACTGGAGCGTTCGACTGAAGATGCCCGCAGCTTATGCATCTCCTATACGGACAAAGGACGGCAGTTCAGCCGGGGAAAATACCGCCAGAGGCAGGTTTGTCCATGATGCTGTTTTCGGGAATTTTCTGAGGATGAGATTGAGAACTACTTCGCCCTGTCTGTGAAGATGATGCATGGAATCAGGCATCTGGAAGAAGCGTTCCAAAAGGAAATGGAGGGAAAAAGGAATGAACATCAAATTAGTTTATAAAAAGTAAGTCAGGTTTTTACGAAGCGGTATGCGGAATGGATTGCCCGGGAAACAGACTGTGAATTGATACCGCTGAAAAGGAGCAATGCTGCTTCTGTTTCCGGCTGTGATATTTTTATCTATGGGAGCCGGGTACATGCCGGACGGGTGGACGGTCTGTCCAAAGCACGTGAACTTTTTCGTCAGGAGCGGCGCAAAACATATGATTGTTTTCGCCACAGGCGGAATGCCTAATTCCGCTGTTGATACGCTGGAAGAAATGTGGCGAAACAACCTTACTGCTGATGAAATGAAAGAAATTCCCCCACTTCTATATGCAGGCAGGAATTTGCTATGAGAAGTTTGGACCTATTGATAAGGCCATGATGAAAATGGCTGCTTCCATGATGGCAAAGCAGGCAGATACCAATCCTACGGGACAACCGATGGCAAGTGCCCTCCAGGGTTCCTACGACATTTCTGACAGACAGTTTATCGCCCCATTGGTAGCGGCTTTAAAAAGAGTTTTGATCTTTCTTTTATTCCGCTGTCCGGCTTTTTTTCTCTTTTGCTTTCACTCCGGAAATAAATTCCCTGAGAATCGGATTGAGCTTCTCTGCCTTTCGCATAGGAAAGTCATGTCCGGCCTTTGATAATACCATTGTCCGGCAATGTGGGTTGCTGCCAAGCAGCGTAAGCGACGTCTTCATGTCCTTCACTTCCCCGCTGCCGCAAATCGCCAGCATTGGCACATCCACAGCCGAATACACCGGCAGCCTTCGCAGGTCCAGAGTATTTTCAAAAATGACCGGTAAATCTGCGGGGTCATCTGCTTTGAATATTCCGCCATATAATCCGCCTGCGCCTTGGTATAATGCCAATATTTTCCTGAAAGCGGACAAGACGCTTCCAATGAAGCAGCCCCGCCATCATGCCGGCCATCCGGCTGTACATTTTAACGGTTTTCGGCGCCGGGTTCACCCATGCACTCAAAAAATACTGCGAAGCAAAACTGTGCCGGACGCTCGCACACCAGCATAACAGCAAGCTGAGCGCCAAGGGAATGGCCGATGACACCGATTTTATCTTTGTGCAGGCTATCCACCAGCGAAAGCACTTCCCGCTTCATCCCTTCAGGTTCATAGACTTTACCGGCGGATTTTCCTGCGCCGTACAAATGCGGCACAATCAGATGGTATTCTTCCGCAAAGCCATATTGCCCGCAGAAGGTATCAAGAGCCGCCGCACCATGCAAAAGCAGGATTGTAGGATTATCTCTGTTTCCATATTCATCAAAATGTATCATTATGATTTTCCTTCTTCCTTCCTGAGACGATTCACAAAACTGTCAATTTCTCTGTTTACCTGTTCCGGATTATCGCCATTGGCAAAATGTTTGGCTCCCTTTATAAAATGTAGAGGATAACCGGTCTGCTCTGCCCATGCTTTACAATATGCCTTTACCTTCCCTGTGCTGTCCTTTTCCCCCACAAGTATCAGGACCGGAAATTTAAAAGAAACATCTTTATTTTCCAGCGTGAAATACGTATAGGCAATTTCCATCTGCTCTATAATATCCGCTTTTAGACAATGGCTTCAACATAGCCATCATTTTCTGATAAGCGTATTTTGTCTGCGAAACCGACCATGCCATACTCTTTCGTAAAATTTCATCGGGAAACCATTTTGCCATTGGCGCTGCCTGACGAAGCCACCACAAATCCGATTTTGAATAATACCGTACTCCCAGCGGTGTCGTATCCAGCGCAACCAATCCACTGACCATTTCCGGATAAAGAGCCCCAAAGTGCTGACTTGGGTAACCGCCCATAGACATTCCCACCAGCACTGCCTTTTCTATCTTTTCTTTTCTGAGAATCGAATATAAAATATCCGCTGTATCCCGGTAAGAAAAACCGTGATAGGGCCTTGATAAGCCATGCAGCGGAACATCCCAGAGAATCAGCGTATATTTTCCCGAAAAAAAGCGCACCTGCTTTTCAAACATGGTATGATCCGCCGTGACTCCGTGTGTAAATACAATGCAGTCAGAATTCATCCCAGCCCTGTCCACCCAGTAATAAACGATTCCGCCCGACGCTGTCATTTGTTTATGTTCCATAAAGATCCGTTCTCCCTTCCGGTATAAATCCGCTTCCATAATCCAATCAGATCTGTGATTTCCTGTTCAATCTCATCCGGCACAATCACACCGTTGCGGTACTTCTTTAGCATATAGCCATCCACAGCGTAAAAATCTCCGAATACATCAGCTTCAGATCAATATCCTCACGAAAAGCAGCCGTGTTCATCGTATCAAACACCCTGCTTTCACTGATCCGGCTGACATCCGCAAAACTTTTCTGAATAACCTCTTTGATGTCCGGCTGCTGCTCATAATACGCTTTTAATGTAAACGCATAAATATGGGGGCATTTTTCGCATAAGCGCACATTTTGCCAACAAACTTCTTCTCAGCATTTCAAAAAATCATCCGTATCCAACACCTGATACTCTCTGGTTGAATTTCTCGTCAATTCTATTGCGTTGTTCCACAAATACAAATACAACGCCTTTTTATTCGTAAAATAATGAAAAAGCAGGGATTTTGAAATGCCGCCTTCCATTGCTATTTCCGACATTGACGCTTTTTTGTAATTGCTCTGTGAAAACACTTTATATGCAGCATTAATCATCCGTTCCTGTTTCTCCGGCGAAAGCTGATAAAATTTTTCGTTCATAGTCCCTCCCATTGACCATTACGGTTAATCTGAAGATATTATAAGTCCGTTGACCATTTTTTTGAAGACCTGGAAAACTGCCGGTCAGCATTTGCTGTCAGCAGATTGAAGAAACCCGGTTCATCATTTCAGATGGCCGTCTGGGAAATCCCCTATGGAGAAACGACCACTTACGGTGCCATCGCAAAAAAATTGCAAATCAGAAAAATCTTAAACAAATGTCATCGCAAGCGGTTGGCGGAGCAGTTGGACGCAACAAAATATCTATCATTATTCCCTGCCATCGTGTCATTGGAAAAGCGCCTACAGAACGTGCTGTTGTAATGGATGGAATGAATTTTTTTCACAGGGATGTTTTCCCGATTTGAATCGGTTGTTTTACTCACTCATATAACGGTCAAGATATTCTACAATTTTCTCCATATACTCAACGCCCTGCTTATTATCGTTTTGCAGTCCGTGACCGGAATGTTCAAACACGATATATTCGTGAGGCACATTGTATTTTTGTCAGTTTTTCATCCAACCTGACCGAACCTTCATACGGCTGGAAAGTATCGTACATCCCATATGCCATAACTGTAGGAACGCTGTTTTCATTCACCCAGTAAAGCGCAGAAGTGTCCTTCACCAGTTCGTCATGTTCCGGGGTGCCAAACAGCTCCGGGGTGATGGTCTTTCCGGTCATAACGCTGAACAGCCCGGCCGCTGCTTCTGCATTTTGGTCAAATCCATAGTTTTTCCAGTCCTCCGGATAAAAGCTTGACGGTCCAACGCCTTCAAATACCATTTTAACCGGAACAGGAGATGTATCCGCATCACGGTAAGCATAGATCAGCGCCAGGCATCCACCGGCTGAGCCGCCGGACATAGCCATACGGTCAATATTATAACCGAGTTTTTTTGCTTCCTCTATTATGTAAGGCATACTTTCCTTAATCTCCATTGACTGGGTATAGACATTAGCATCAGGGTTTTCTTCATTGAACAATGTGTAGTTAATTCCTGCTGTAACATATCCCAAAGAACAGAGCCATTGAAGCATTTTTGCATCATCACTCTTGTCTCCCGTCGCAAATCCGCCTGCGTGGAGATAGACAATGAGACCGTAATTCTCTTTGTATTGTCTTTCGGAACATAAAGATCAAATTTGTTAGCGGGTTTTTCTCCATAGGAAAAATCCGTATAGATTTCGCCTATTTCGTCACTCCACTTCACACTGTACTTTTTTCATTCTCGGTGACACATAAGTCATTTTAAAAATAACAGAACCTGCAAAAGAAATAATAAATGCGAAAATGCAGCTAAAAATAAACATTGTTCTTCCCTTCTTTTTCACTTTACTCATAGTATGTTCCCCCGAACAACGTTCCACCGAGCATAAGATTCATTACTGCCCGTACCGCAAGTCTGCCTAAAATAATACCCACAATGATAACCATTGCTAAAATAAGAATTCTTTTTTTGTGTAATCGTCATTTTTTATCTAATCCTTTCTTCACTTGACATGACAAATTTCGTGTTCTACAATGATGATACATTTATTTCATCGATATGATTGTATCAGCAAAATATGTAAAAAGTCAAGAAGGGAACAAAAAATGAGACAGAATGTGGGAAATGTATCACCGATGAGCAACGAAGGGCGCAATGCTTATGTAATCGAACATCTTACGGATGCTATGCTTAATTTATTGGCTGAAAACCGATTAACGATATATCGATAAGCGAGCTTGTCGATAAAGCCCAGGTAGGCAGAGCCTCCTTCTACCGTAATTACACCTGTAAAGAAGATATACTGAAAATATATCTTGACAGCCTGTTTAAGGAATTACAATCTGAATGGAATAAAAGAGAGCAATGCGCCTCTCAGTGAACAACTCAAAAACTAATCCTGCACTTTTGAAAATAACCGTTCATTTTATGAGCTATTAAACAATCGTGGCTTAGCTTACCTTTTGAAAGAAACAATTTTAGGCATCTTTGAGTTAAATCCTGAATGTGAAATGGCAGAAGCGTACATAAAAGCCTTCGCAGCCTATACGCTGTATGGCTGGGTGGATGTTTGGTTTCAAAGAGGAATGAAGGAATCTGCGGAGGAAATCGCCGAATTGTTTAAAAAATGTGGATTATGACATGCCGATACAGAAGTTCTATGAGAAGGACACATTTCACTGGTTGTGGTCATCTTTGTCATTTAAACAAGCACGTTTTAACTCTGCTTTATTCCGGTACATTCTATTATCGGCAACCTGAAAGATTTCTTCATAAGTATCGCCGTCAATGCCCAGGTATGCCATACCGGAAGCGATGCGATATTGGCAGCCACCATAATCCAAATGTATAATTCCAGAACTATACTTTCTTTTCGGGACAAATGTTTTTATGCAATAAGATAACAATTATATTTGAAATCAAAAAGAAACGCACGCCAACATAGACGAAAGCCAGAAAAACTCCCCCTGTGATACATTGTATTTTCATCAACAAAATATACCCAGTCCGTAAACTGAGAAACAATGATAAGTATTTCGCTCAGCGCAAGATTAAGAACTGCAGCAATATACCATACACGAAGTTTTTATTTTTTCTGCCTCCAAGAATATGCAGAATATAAAGAGAAAATAAAAAGGAATAAGCAGAACCGCTGTAACTGGCTCTTGGCTTATCCCTTACTTCCCGGATATTTAAAATGGATTTGAATTTCTACACTCACATCAGAATCTTCATGACTTCTTCCAAAGACATTTTTCCCAGTGTGAACCGCTCCAATGCAAGATATCGTTTTTCTGCCGCTGTATGTTCTTTTTCACAAAGTGTTTTTACAATCTGCGCCTCGTCCTTCAGCGGTTCAAGTACATGATTCTTCGAGTCATAGGCCTTAAAATATCTGATTCCGAATCTCCGCTGGGATTCTGCGTTGATGTGAATTCCATCCGGATTGGCGTACAATCTTTCTCCTGTCACATAATAACAATTCTCATTGTTTTTTGCATACCGGAGCAATTCCTGATTGACCCGTTCATATTCCGGACAGCTCATTCCGAAAGCAGTCTTTCCCAGATAATCTCCCAGTCCTCCGATGATAAACGGAATTTCCGGAGCATCCAATTCTTCCCGAAGTCTGTTTACAATCCGTTCCAATTTCTTATAGTAATCCTTATATTTTCCACTCTGGCTGTCGTTTTCTCCCTGATGCCATAAAATTGCGATTAATTCACTGTTTTCCATGGCATATTTTGCTTCGCTGACAGCATGACGGAACAAGGTATCTTCCACATCCCATTCATCAATCGCGCTGCCGCCTTCTGCACATGGAATCAATCCAAGCTGTTCCTTCGGATTTGCACTGCACCAGGCTTGTGCAAAGGACGCTGCCGGACCGACACCTGCAACCGCCCGGTCAAAGTGAAGCGGTTCTGCCATCATCTGCCATCTTCCATTTCTCAACATAAATATTCTTTCGTCACAGATTGGAGCCACTTCCTGTAAAAAAACCCCGTCCTGCCATATTGGATTGTCCAATCAATAAAACTGATTTCATTTCAACACCTCATTTTCTTTCGCTTGCTGCGTTATTTTTGTACAGATTTTCTGCCACTTCCCGCTTTTATAACGGCACAGAGCAAAAACTGCGGTACAAAGCCATGTAAAAACCAATGGTCCACCAGATTCCCCATTGCCCGATAAATGGAATATTTGTCATCAGGAATACAAAAAAATAAGTTTACATCCTATTTCAATCATTCCATTTGCCATAGAGTAAACGGTATCTCCGGCACCATTTAAAAATACCGTGTAATTTGTGTACTGCCTAAAAAAATCATAAATACACTGGTTATATGAATCCCTGTTACTGCGTTCTTTATAATCAAATCATCCGAAACAAAAAATCCCCATGATGAGATTTCCAAATCCCCAAAAGACTGCCACTAAAGCAATAGCATAAACAGCACATTTTTTAACGCAGAATGCAGCCCCTGCCTGATACGTTCCGTATGCCCTTGCTCCTGCATTCTGACCTGTATATGTAGCAATTGCCGTTCCCAGCGCAGTAAAAAGGCTGCTGAATCAGATTCTCAATCTGGTTCGTTGCTGCAAACGCTCCTATGACGCCTGTACCAAATCTATTGATGACCCACTGCATGATACTGCCTGATAAATAAATCAGCGAGTATTGAAATCCCATAGGAATACATAGTTTTAAAATCTGTTTTGCCATTTTCTTATCAAACTTTGAAGTTTTCAGTGCGTCCCTGAAACAAGAATACTGCCTGACTGCATAAATGGAACACAGCACACCTGCGATTCCCTGCGCTAATAAAGATGCCACGGCGGTTCCCCCTACCCGGTATGAAGAATCCGAACAAATACCAAATCAAATACAATATTGCAAACGCTGCATATCGTCAGGAATATAATCGGTGTTTTTGCATCCCCCAGCGCACGCAGCGTACTGAACGGAATGTAATACAAAATTACAAAAATAAGTCCTCCCATAGAAATCAGCATATACGCTGCCGCTTCTTTCATTAAAGCATCCGGCGTATTTAACAAAGTCAGGATTGGTTTTGTAAGCAGCATAGCAAGTGCGGAAATAATGAGTGTACTTATGACACTGATAATCGTTCCATTCCTGATTGCCAGCGCTGTATTTTTTTCATCTTTTGCTCCGAAATATTGTGAAACCACAATCCCGGAACCCATCGCAATCCCCAGGCTGATCGATGTAAATATCATAGAAACAGAACTTGTCGCACCTATGGCGGAGAAGGCATTTGCACCTATCAGGTGTCCGACAATAATTCTGTCAACGATGATAAAAGATTGCTGCAGAATGGTTCCGAGCATAAGCGGAACAGCAAAAGCTAAAAGTAAGCGGGCAGGATTTCCCTGTGTCATGTCCGTTTGTTTTCCCATTTTAATATTTCCTTTCCTAAGATTTCGCTTTTATTATAATGATTTCTATACAGAAAAAAGAGCCAAAAATGATTATAACCATTTTAGCCCCAAAAAAGAGCTGCCTGTAAAGTGGCAGCCCTTTCCATATTACCTTACTATTTTTGCGAATTGTTTCATAAGAAAGACCAAACTCCTTACATAGCGTATCCATACATACGCCCTTCTGATACTATTCTATTATACGATTATTTCTTTGTTCATAATATTGCCTGGAACCGCTTTTACTTCCCCATGATTTTTACGTTCCGCAGAAGGAACGTATAGTAACTGTCCATTTACATAATGAGACACTTCCTGGAAAAGCTCCGGCGGGAGTACGTCTGCTGCGTTTAAATATTTCATGATTCCCTTCCGTCCTTTACTTAATTTTATTAAATAAAGTGCAGAATCAGCAGATTATACAACTATCGTTTATCCCATACAGACCGTTGCATTTCTACTATTCTGCATGGGGAAATTCATTATCTGAACACTTTGATCCTTTCAAGTTCACTTTCAGCACCCCCTTCGGGAAATTCAGGTAAACATAAACTTTTGAAACATGAGAAGTATAACAAATGCATGATATTCTGTCAATGCAAGTTCTTGAAAAAAGTATCATAATCGTTGCAGCCGCACCACCAATCTTCTCCGCGGAATTCTCCTTATCCGGCTTAATATTTCCTGCCGGGTCCTGACGGATAAAAAATGCTGTCCATCTCATACTCTGAATATTTTTATGTTTTCCAAATATTCTTCTTCAACCGGCGACAAGTTCTGTACTTGATATTTTCTATATTCTTCTGTCGCTTTTCAATTGCCTGTGCATGACTAATCGTTCCTTTGCTCCCTGTAACACCTTTTCACCTGTGGTTTTTAAAACATTATCCAGATGCTCCACATAATCTGCCATATGCATAGGATTATGGCGCATAGCCTGAATTTCCGCAAAATCAAAGTAACCTGATACGATATTATTTAGAATTTTTAATTCTTCATCATTAAGATAATTCTTTGCAATACTGATATCTTTTATTTGTAGCAACTTTAGATTTCGCTTTAGATTTCACCCTATATCCAAGGGAAATAATCATATCAAGATTATAGTGGATTATATTATATTTTTTTTCCCGTCGGTCGCAGTTGTTCGGAATTTCCGAACAACTGCGACGCTTAAAAATTTAACTTTTTGGGGTCACCTCACATTTCTGATCGATGCCCTATAAGATATTTCGGTTACTATTTACCAAAATTTCTTTTTATGATTATAATTCTAAAGAATCTGGATTTAATAAAAAAGTCATATACACTCATCATCAATATTCCATCCTCTGTATAAAATGGCCTTGGTATATTAGATGTAATCACAATTTTCTTAAAGGAATCATTTATTTTTAAGAAAGGTCTGATTTCCTGTGCCATTTTTTCCTCAGTTCCTAACATATATGCTGATTGGATATAGTATTTCCTGGAACCTTTACTACAAATAAAAATCAACTTCCAACTGTTTCTTTACTGCTTTATCATTCTTATCCTTCTCAATAATCGTAAGATTACCTACATCAACATTATATCCTCGCATTTTCAATTCATTGTATATTACATTTTCCATGGAATGCGTCACTTCCATCTGACGGAAGTTAATTCTTACATTTCTAAGCCCCATGTCCATAAAATAATACTTAAGTGGTGTCCCAATATAAGATTTTCCTTTTTATATCAAAGCGTTTTGCTTCTTCAATCAAAAATGAATCTTCCAAATAGTCGATATACTTGGTAATTGTTGTTACTGTAATCTTTGAATTATTGACACTCTTAAATGTTTTTTGAAGCTTATTCGGATTCGTAAGAGAACCAATAGCAGAAGAAAGAATATTCAATAAATACTCCATCTCACCCACATTTCTTATTTTATTTCTGGTAACAATATCTCTGATATACGTCTCTTTAAACAGATTTTCAAGCAATGCTATCTTTTTGCTCTTCCGTATCAGCCAATACAACAAGTGGAATTCCACCAAAAGAAATATATTCATTCCATCCATCATAACGATTTCCAGCGTAAACGGACATAAACTCAGAGAAACTTAAAGGATACATATGAACCTCATCGCCTCTTCCTCCGAATTCTGTCGCAATATCTCTGGAAAGAAATTTTGCATTGCTTCCAGTCACATAAACATCACAATTTTTCTTATCTGCAAGACCATTCAGAACACTTACAAACTCGCCAAGTAACTGGACCTCATCCAATAAGAAATAATACTTCTTGTCATCCTTGATTTGTTCTTTTGCCCAAGGATAAAAAACTTTAGGATCTCGAAAATCAATATTGTCATACAAATCAAAAGCCATTTCAATAATATGGTCCTCTTCAACACCATCTGCAAGCAGATAGTTTCTAAACAAAGTACGAAGAAGATATGATTTTCCACATCGTCTGATTCCGGTTACTATTTTAATAAGTCCGTTATGTCTGCGCTTTATAATCTGGTCCAAATAATAATCTCGATTAATTTCTACTTCCATCTCTCTCACCTCTAAAAGATATTTTGGTTAATTATTCCCTAAATTTCTTTTTTAATATACCACATTTTTATCAAAACTCAATCCCTAGAAGAAATTTCGGTTAATTTTCACCTTTTTTTCTTCTAAAATCTTCCTTACAAAAAAGTAAAACCACCAATATCAAAATCAGATACTTTCAACCAGTCTCCCTTTAAAATAATGGATGGTGCGTTTTTATAGTTGTAACCACTTGATTTGTATACTTTCATTTTTCTAAATTTCTTAAATGCCATAACATTGCCTCCATAGATTTGACTTATTTTCAGATTAGCGTTCCAGACCTTGTATCGGATATAGAATCATAAAAAGAACTGCTAATGCTTTGACGCACTAACAGTTCTCTTCTATAAGTTCAGTGTATTAAATTTTTCTCCGTTCTTCACTCTTTGTAGCTCTTCTGTGTCTACGCTGAGTTTTACGCGGGTATCCGGTCTTTGCATTTCGGTTGCCCAAGAGGCAAACCGTCTCCACATGGCACGATACGACAGGAAGTACGTCTATACCGCCTGTACGTATACCTAAATATATCGTTAACATTTTAACGTTTACTACTTTTTATATCGTTACTCAGTATACAAATTCATAAACTCCTGTGCAAATTTAGATACAAATTCATGATCTAATGCCGTTGCCAAAGGTTTCATCGTTGTTATTAGCTGTAGGAGTCCAATTATACGAACCATGCATTACATAGTCCATATCGATTAACTGTATAAGAACCAGTTTTTGTTGCACCATCTAATGTGATTTTCTTTTTGGTATGGTTACTGTAAAATCAGAACCTACTTCTGCATATACTTCACATTCCTCTGCATCTACTGGTGCTGTGATTTCAGCAGTTGCATCTACATTTGCTGTAGAATTTTCATATGCCATTGCAGGCATCATTGTTCCTGCAAGCATCAATCCTGCAGGTGCTAAACTTGCTAATTTCATCTTTCTCATTATTAAATTCCCTCCTTATTCATTTGCTTTGCAAATGAATCTTAACCTGCCACTTCGTGGTTTAGGCACTTCTTGACTTTTAATAAAGTCAATCGTTTCTTGCTAGAAGCTGTTCTAAAGGACACTTTCTTCTATCAAGCTGATTTATTTACAAAACGCTTTTTCCCTCATTCGCCATTGTTGGCAATAATTAAAATGACTTTTGAATATTACTTTACGCAGAAAAAAAAAGACAGCCTGCAAATATGCAAACTGTCTTTTCTTCTTGTAAGGAACATAAAATTAGAACACCCTTCACAAAAATCTGATTCGGTTAATTTTTATGATAGGAAAAACTTTTTGACAATAATAATATGACAGAAATTTTTCATATTGAAAATCTTTTTTACACAGGAAAAGACCGCCGAAGCGGTCTTTGGTATTTATATGTTAGGAATAAAATTTAATATACATAAAAAACATCTTAGCAAGGTTTTATGCACTTATAATATGTCAGATGCATTTTCTGAAGTAAGATTTTTTCGGGTATGTTTACATCTGGTAAAGAATCCCAATCTACCCTATCAGCATACTTTTCAATTAAATCAGCCATCACATATATAAATCTTTTCAAATTTTGCAGATTGTTCCATAATGCACCCCCGATTAAATCATTTGATAATATTTCAGAGCATCAATAATGGCATCTTTCTTTTCCTGCGGACATTTTGGAACTCTGGCTTTTCCTTCACCAACATTATAATTGATTCTTTCTATAATCCCAAATTCCTGTTTTACTTGTGCAATGTAAAGATTAGATACATTTAAGCCATATTTGTTTTTCACAAATTCAGCTATTTCTTTATATGTCGCTTTGCTTTCTGCACTTGTTACATCAAGTTCCGACATATCCAAATTTACCTTAATTACGGCATCTGGAGCTTTTCGGGACAAAGACAAACGGTTTCCACATGAACGGTATATCTAAATTAACTTATATATTAACATTCCAAAAACACATATAACAATATATCACAGCATAAATACTTGATTTTAAGTGATTCAAATTCACTCATATACACATGCATACACACATGGTCATATATCAAAACCTATATAACGTAGACAAATGGTAGACATTGTCTACGTGTCGAACTCTGTCCATCGAATTCTATCGACATGTAGAATATTTTCACGTATTATAAAACTGTAACAAATCCCCCAGGGCAAAACAGAAGGCTCACACTATCAAAACGGTGTGGGCTTTCTTCGTAAATAAAACGAGCCCCGGCATAATGCCGAGGCTCGTTTGGATCATTACTGAATTTAATGTTACTGTTTATAAGTTACGATTCAATCATGTAATACCAGTCAGTACCACCGAGATATCCGACACCGAGGCCATACGCTTCCTGGAACCGCTTAATCCCATCCATTGTCGGTTGCTCTGCGTATCCATCCGCATAGCCTGCGTTAAAATCAAGGATGTTTAACCGGTTCTGTACCCATTCGATCAGGGCGCCTTTATCATTTAATTCAACAGTGAAGTTCTGCAGATAATCATACAGATCTTCATCTGCAATACCGTCCGTGCGTCCTTCGTATCCAATATTGTTTTTCAACATCATCTGAAGCTGCTGCACGCTCGGGTCATATTCCATACTGTATTTTCTCTCCGGTTTTGGTCCTCTCTGGCCCATCATGTTTGAAAATGCAACCGGTTCACTTGGTTTTTCAGGTTCTGAAGGCTTCGGAGCTGTTCCGGGTCCTACATAAGCTTTTCCTTCGGCAGCGCACATGCCTTTTGCATACTGTTCTCCTAATTCTTCCGTATGATCAACAATCCATTTCGCAAGCGTTGGATTGTCATGGAATTCATTTTCGATGTATACGCACATCGCAGAAGTTTCATTGATCTCATATAATCCATCATGTTCCCGGATGCCCCTGTCTGTTCCCGGAGAGTATGCTGCCACGGCGTTATAAATCTCTTTTGCGTATTTATTATCCTTATATCCGGGATAAACAAAGCACGTTGTTCCCTGTCCGCCGCCGGCATCCGTATGGATTGAATATGCACATCGGCGCCCCATGCATTGCTCTCCCGGACTTTATCTTCCATCTCAAGGCCTTCTCTCGCTTTCAGGACTTCGAATCCATTTCGGATCAGCGCCGCTTTGGCAGCTTCGGCAATCCGGTTGCATATCTGCTGTTCATTGTAACCACCATAGGCATAAGAATTATCCGGCTGCGCGCTTGGCGCTAAATATACTTTTGTCATAATTATTCCTCCATTCAAAAAGAGGACTGTTCCCGGTCCCCTAAATACTTTATTCATTTTTTCCTGTCTGCTTGATCAACTGATTCACATATGTACTTAACCCGGCCACCAGGATTCCCTGTGTGACCGCTGTAAACACGGCCATGGCGATTTCCTGAGGGTTACTGCAGCTACAGGTTGCAAAGACATAGACCGCACAGATAACAATTCCTGTGATCCCCAAAATCGCTGGGATATATTTGTCTTTGATGCCCTCGGTCTTTTTAATAAATACACCAACAAAATAGAGAACTACTGTTAATACAAGCAGTTCCGGTTTTTACATAGTTTAAGATCTGTTCCATTTTTATTCTCCCCTCTCCAGATCATCAATCCGATGATTTGCCACTTTGATTTTTTCCTCACATAATGCCGCCTGCTCTTCCAGGCGATATGTCCTTTCGATGACATTATTATGCTTATCGACCCGTTTTGTGAGTTCTGACAGCTTATAATCAATCAAAGCCATTGTCTTATCGTTCTGCGCCTCGGCCTGCGCTGCTGAAAATAATTATTAATCATACAGACCACAATGGCCACAACACCTGTGATAATTGCTTCCGTCACATTCGCACCATCCTTTTCTTATCTTTTCTGAATTAAAAATAAGACCCATAAGGTCTCGCACGTATTTCCATATTTTTTTCCTTTCATTTTTAGAAAAGAGAGCAAGGATTAACTAAATAGCAATTTATTAGATGAAGAATATAAATTAGCCGGCGAAGGTGTTCGTTACAGGTTGAAAAATGGATATATTACAGTTGTCGGAACTTCAACAACGATGAATCTGCCTGCAAATACTTATACCACGGTTGGCACTCTACCGGCCGGATATCGTCCAAAGGTTACAATTCCGTTTTTGTTGATGCTGGAGGTGGAACCGCTTTAATGCTCGGAAAAATACTTGTAACCGGTGAAATTCAAGTTTTTGCAAAAACGGAAACTTCGTACTGGAACTTAAATGCTGCATTTCGATATAAAGGTATTTATTATATTTTTTCAAATGCCGAAGTTTGCACATTATAATAATAAATACCTTTTTCCGTACCTGTTTGATAACATATTGCGAATGCTCCATTCAGCGATCCGTTGTTCGATGGTACAAAAAGATAGCTATATCGAATTCCGTACCAATCAGGCAAATCAGTAATTGCAGAATACAATCCACTTTTTCAGATTTTCATTGCCATTCCGGAATTCAAATTTCCTCGAAT
>VOFD01002875.1_pt1 | contig 36767 bp, 28 predicted proteins | sample 5384101 | NCBI WGS metagenome assembly VOFD01 (sample SAMN12384723, study PRJNA508395) | human gut metagenome | isolation source: healthy gut C | host: Homo sapiens
GCACGAAGTTCGACATCTCGGCCTATGCCGAAGATCCCGCCGTGACGGCTGCGCTGCTGGAAGGGGCGCTGCGTTTCGAGTCGGAGGACAAGCAGGAGGCGATGACGCCGGGCGATCTGGTCACTTACGACTGTGCGACAGCGACCGTGCGTCGGGAGCAGGTCGACGTGCGGCAGTACCGGGCATGGATCGACGGGGTGATCCGTTACGACGCCATTACGTTGCCGTCGCTGCTCAGGAGGCTGGCCCGCGAGTACGACGTGGAGATCGATCTGCGCACGCGCAGGTTCGACGATACGACGTTCCGCATCTCGCTCTCGTCCGCCCAAAATATCAAATCGGTCATGCGGGCGCTGTGCGACATCCTGCCCATTTCGGTCTCGTGCGAAGGCTGCCGCTATGTGGTGGACGCCCTGCCGCAGTGATGCCGCCGCTCCGATCCAACTGAAACCTGATTCACTAACTAACCTTAATCCTTAAACTTTATGCATTTACATCTACGATTCAGACGGATCGTCGCATTGGTCGCGGGGCTGTTGCTGACCCTGTCGATCCATGCGCAGGTCATTACAAGTCGTTTCGGGGCGTTCCCCTGAAAACGGTGTTGGAGGAGGTCGAAAAGCAGACCGGCTACTCGTTCCTTTTCGAAAGCAAAGAGGTCGATGTCGACAAACCCGTCACGGCCTCATTCAAAAATGCAACGATCCAGACCGTGCTCGACAAAGTCCTGGACGGATCGCTGCGTTACACGATCAACGACAAGCTGGTGACCATTTCGCAGCGGCCCCGGCAGGGTGCGACCGTGGCGAAGGACGGTTCGGTGACACTCTCCGGTACGGTCATCTCCTCGTCGGACAACCAGCCCATCGTGGGGGCCAACGTCTATGTCGAGGGGACGACGCTCGGCGTGACGACCGACATCGACGGCAACTATTCGCTTACCGTGCCGGCCTCGACACGGCAGGTGACCTTCTCGTTCCTCGGCTACGACATGAAGAAGATCGCGGTCAAGGACAGCGAACTTTTCAAGCTGGTGACGCTCGTCGACGCCTCGAACGAATTGGAGGATGTCGTGGTCGTCGGCTTCGGCGTGCAGAAGAAGGAGTCGCTGGTGGGTGCCGTCCAGTCGGTCAAGCCCAGCGAGTTGCAGGTGTCGTCGAGCAACCTTTCGACCTCGTTCGCAGGTAAGATCGCCGGCGTGATCGCCGTGCAGAAGACCGGCGAGCCGGGCGCCGACGGGGCGAACTTCTGGATCCGCGGCATCTCGACCTTCGGTTCGGGACAGTCGCCGCTGCTGATTCTCGACGGCGTGGAGATCACCAGCCAGATGCTCAACAACATCCCGCCCGAGACGATCGAATCGTTTTCGGTGCTGAAAGACGCCACGGCCGCGGCCCTCTACGGTTCGCGCGGCGCCAACGGCGTGATGATCATCACCACCAAGAGCGGCCGCGACTCGGAGAAGATGACCATCAACCTGCGCGCCGAGGTCGGCATGTCGGCGCCGACGCGCGTGCCCGAAATCGCCGACGGCGTCACCTTCATGGAGACCTACAACGAGGCCAGTCTCACGCGCGGACGTTCGCCGCGTTACAGCGACCAGAAGATCAAGGGTACGCGGCTGGGGCTCGATCCGTATGTCTATCCCAACGTCGACTGGTACGACATGCTCTTCAAGGACGCTTCGTTCAACCAGAATTTCAACTTCAACATGACGGGCGGTTCCAAGAAGCTCGACTATTTCCTCAACGCCACGGCCTATAACGAGAACGGCATCGTCCGCAAGCCCGATATTTCGAAATACGACACGAACATCAACGCGCAGAAGTACCTCTTCCAGGCCAACGTCTCGGCCGACGCCACGCCGACGACGCGCGTGTCGTTGAAAATGAACACCCAGCTGCACTACCGCCATGCGCCGATCGAGGACGTCTCCGACCTCTTCAAGTATGCGCTGACGGCCATGCCCAGCGAATTCCCGGCCACGCTGCCCGGCGAATCGTCCGACACCTTCACGCGCTTCGGCGTGACCGACGCCTGGAACGGCAGTCTGTTCACCAATCCCTATGCCCAGCTGTGCCGCGGGTACGGCGACCAGTTCCGCGGCCATTTCACCTCGGCGCTGACCGTGGATCAGGATCTCGGGTTCATCACCAAGGGCTTGAGCGCGACGGGAATGGCGACCTTCTACAACCGCGTCTATTCGGCCGTCTACCGCTCGTTCACGCCGTTCCTGTACAAGCTGACCGATTACAGCATCGACGATGCGGGCAATTACAGCTACGTGAGCGAATCGGCCAACACGGGCACGACCTATCTGGGCACCTCGCGCGGCAAGGACGGCTACCGCGAGCTGGCCTTTCAGGTGAAGTTGGACTATAACCGCACCTTTAACGAGAAACACGACGTGGGCGCCACGCTGGTCTACCACCAGAAGGAGCGCATGATGCACATCTCCGACTCGGAGGAGTACGCCGTGCTGCCCTATCGCCAGCAGGGTCTGGCCGGCCGCGTCACCTACGGATTCGACAAGCGCTATCTGGTGGAGGCCAATTTCGGCTACAACGGCTCGGAGAACTTCGCGCCGGGCAAGCGCTTCGGCTTCTTCCCCTCGGTGGCCGCAGGGTGGGTCGTTTCGAACGAACCCTTCTGGCGCGCCATCAAGGATAAGGTGAATCTGCTGAAATTCCGCGTTTCGTACGGTCTGGTCGGCAACGACGTCATCTCGTCGGAGTATGCCGACCGCTCCCCTATCTGACCACCGTCGATATGGATCAGATGTACGACGTCTACATCGGCACGAACCATTTTCGGAAATACGGGCCCATCTTGTCGGTCTACGGCAATCCCGACGCTACGTGGGAGGAGAGCCGCAAACTCGACGTGGGCGTGGAGATCGGCCTGTTCGACAGCCTGAACATCATCTTCGACTGGTTCAAGGAGAAGCGTTCGGGCATCTTCATGCAGCGCGCGTCGCTTCCCTCCTCGTTCGGCATGTCGAACATCACGCCCTGGGCCAATATCGGCAAGGTCGACAACCGGGGCGTCGACATCTCGGTCGACTACAACAAGGCCTTCTCGAAGGATCTGATCCTTTCGCTGCGCGGTTCGTTCACCTACGCGCACAACGAGGTGGTCGAGATGGACGAACCCGCCTACAAATGGGACTACCTCTCGAAGGTGGGCCATCCGATCAACTCGATCAACTGCCTGATCGCCGAAGGACTGTTCCAGGACGAGGAGGAGATCGCCTCGTCGCCCTCGCAGGCCGCCTATGCGACGGAGTTCCCCCTCAAACCCGGCGACATCAAGTTCAAAGACCTCAACGGCGACCGTGTGATCGACGACAACGACAAGTGCTGGTACGGCAACCCGACCGTGCCCGAAATCATCTACGGATTCGGATTTTCGCTCAAATACAAGGGCTTCGACTGTTCGGCCTTCTTCCAGGGACAGGGCAAGGTGTCGATCATCATGTACGACTCCCATCCGTTCGGCACCAAGGCGACGCCGGGCGGCGGCCTGATGCAGTGGATGGCCGACGAGCACTGGCGCGAAGAGGCGCCCGATCCCAACGCCCGTTATCCGCGTCTGTCGCCCGAGTGGAATACCAACAACACGCAGGCCAACTCGCTCTACGTGCGCAACGGCCGGATGCTGCGTCTGAAAAATGCCGAGATCGGCTATACCTACAAGTTCATGCGCGTCTATGTGTCGGGCACCAACCTGCTCACCTTCTCTCCGTTCAAGTATTGGGATCCCGAAAAGGGATCGGGCAACGGCCTGAGCTACCCGCTGCAACGCACGTGCAACCTCGGTTTCCAATTCACCTTCTAACCCTACAACCATTCGACAGATCATGAAAAAGATAATCAGCATACTCGCATTCACCTCATTGCTGTGCTGCTCGTGCGACTACCTCGACGTCGTGCCCGAAGGCAAGGCGACCGAGGAGGACATCTGGAAAACGACCGAGCAGGCCGACAAGTTCCGCTACTACTTGCAGACCTACATGCCCAATCTGATCGGCTACGACTGGTCGCCCGACCAGTTCGCCGGCTACGATTTCATAACGGGTGCGCGCGGCACGACCTACTACTTTTCGAGCAAGAGCCTCCTCTACAACGAGGAGACGTCGAGCAACACCTATTTCGGCCGCTGGGAGCCGAGCAGCGTGAGCGGCGGTACCAACTACGACATCTACCGGGGTATCCGCTACTGCTACTACATGCTCGACAACGTTTATAAAGTGCCGGTCATCTCGCCCGAGAACGCCGACCGTTATGCCGGTGAGGCGTGGTTCCTGATCGGCTACTACCACCAGTGTCTGCTCGAATACTACGGGCCGGTCATCGTGGTGAAGAAATTCATTCCGATCGATGCGCCCGAAGAGGAGATTTTCGTACCCCGCACGCCCTACGACGATTGCGTGAAGTTCATCGCCGACTGCTACGACAAGGCGGCCGGACTGCTGCCCGAGACGGTCGTGCCGGCCGAACTGGGTATGCCGACGAAGATGGCGGCGCTCAGCTACAAGGCGCGCCTGCTGCTCTACGCCGCCTCGCCGCTGGTCAACGGCAATCCCGATTACGTGGGATTCAACAATCCCGACGGTACGCCGCTGATGAACACCACCTACGACAGGGAGAAATGGAAGCTGGCGATGGATGCAGCCGAGGCGGCGATCCAGCTCTCGGAGAAGTCCGGCCAAAACGGCGGCAAGCAGAATTACTACCTCTACACGAATATCGATTCGACGCTCGATGAATTCGAACAGGGCGTGAAGAACTACCACGGCGCCTTCGTCGATCAGCAGTGGAACGGCGAGGAGTTCATCATGGCCAAAGGTGCGGAAACGGGCATTCAGAACATACAGCGTTACGGCGGACCGCGTTCGATCGCGGGCGACATGTCGAAAGGCTGGAAGACGACGTGCGTGCCGACGATGGAGGCCGTCGAGATGTACTACACCAAGAACGGACTGCCGCTCGAAGACGACCCGCTGACCAAGGACGCCGACCTCTACCGCGTCGCGCCGGGCGACAGCACGGCGCTGCTGCACCGCAACCGCGAACCCCGCTTCTACGCCTGCATCGGCTTCGACCGCGGGACGTTCGAGATCGACGGTACGACCATCACGCTCAAACTGCGCGGCGGCGAGCTGCACGGCAGCACGTTGAAGGAGACCGACGAGTATCAGAGCTGCACGGGATACGTCTGCCAGAAATGGATCAGCCGGACGAGTTACTACGACAAGTCGCTGAACACCTATACCTACACCCGCTATGCCTATCCCTATCTGCGGCTGGCGGAGCTCTATCTGAGTTACGCCGAGGCCGATTTCGAGTACAACGGATCGCTGAGCGGCAAGTCGCTGGAATACATCAATCGGGTGCGCAGACGTTGCGGCCTGCCCGATTTCGAGGATTCGTGGGCGCTCGCGGGCGGTATTCCCTCGGGCCAGAAACTGCGCAAGGTGCTGCATCAGGAGCGTTCGATCGAGTTCCTGTTCGAAGGCCGCCGCTTCCACGATCTGCGCCGCTGGAAGGAGGCGCCCGAGGTGATGAACAAGCAGCCGCGTTCGTGGAACCGCGACGCCAAGACGCAGGACGACTTCTATCAGGTGATCCAGGCCGCTCAGGGAGGCCGCGTGCGCGTGTTCGAATCGCCGAAGAGCTACTGGCTGGCCATTCCGCTGAACCAGATCAACAAGAATCCGCAGCTGGTGCAGAACCCGGGCTATTGAAAAACAGGATGATAACGCACATTAAATGGTGAAAAGATGAAAAGACTATTGATATATGCCCTCTGCATCGGGTGGGCCGCGACGACGTCGGATGCAGCGATGACGACGAACGACCTGTCGCTTTCGAGGTGTCGCAGGATACGCTGCTGCTCGACAGCGATGCGGGGACGGTACATGTGATCGTTTCGGCTCCGGGAGCGTGGACGATCACCGATATTCCCGAATGGGTGACGGTGGTTCCGACCGAGGCGGATGGCTCGCGCGAAATCACGATCGACTATTCGGAGAATCTGGACGCCCTGCGTGAAGCCGACTTGAAGTGACGTGCAACGGCGAGTTCCGCTACATCGGCATCGGGCAGGAGGGTAAGAATCTCGCCGCGGCGCCTACGAACGTACGGCTCTATGCCAAGAGCACCTCGTCGCTGACCTTCGCGTGGGACGATACGAACGCCGCACGCACCTACACGGTGCAGTGTGCGGACGCACCTTCGGAGGATGCCGAGCTGATGGCGCAGTATACCTACACGTGGACGACCAAATCGACCTCCGACAAGTGGCCCTACGACTATCCTACGCGCATGACCTTCCTCGGCCTGATGAAGGGCGGCGACCGTTCGGTGGGTTCGGAGGAGAATCTGATCCGCCCGGGCAAGACCTACTATTTCCGCGTGCGCGGCGGCGGTGCGAACGACGAGGCCAAGTGGTCGGAGTGGATTTCGGCGACGCCCGGTGGAAGGTGATGCCGAAGCGGTGCGCCTCGTCGCGGATATGGCACACCACTTTGAGCGGTTCGCCCGTGCGGCTGAGGTAGTAGGGCATCGGATCGCCCGGGTAGTAGATCTCTTCGAGCCGTTTGGCCAGTCCCACGATCGGCACCTGTTTTTCGAGTCCCAGTTCGCACAGGACGGCATAGGCGTTCGAGAGCTGTCCCTTGCCGCCGTCGACGATCACCAGGTCGGGCAGTTCGTGTCCTTCGGCGATCAGGCGGCTGTAACGGCGGAAGACGATCTCGCGCATCGAGGCGAAGTCGTCGGCTCCGACGACGGTCTTGATGTTGAAATGGCGGTACTCCTTGCGTGAAGGCTTGCCGTCCCGGAATACCACGCATGAAGCTACCGGGTTGGTCCCCTGCAGGTTGGAGTTGTCGAAGCATTCGATGTGGCGGGGCGGACGGTCCAGGTGCAGCTCCTTTTGCATGGCGGTCATCAGCCGTTCGGTATGGCGCTCGGGATTCTTGATCTCGAGGTTCTTGAGCTGCTCGGCGCGGTAGATACGGGCGCTCTTGAGCGAGAACTCCAGCAGATCGAGTTTTTCGCCCCGTTTGGGAACGGTGAAGGTCACTCCGTCGAAAAGTTGCGCGGCCGAGGGGAGGTAGGGAACGATGACCTCTTTGGCCAGCGTTCCGGCGATCGTTTCGGCGATGTGCTGGATGGCCAGGGTCAGCATTTGGGCCGGATCGGTGTCGATGCCCGTGGTGAGCCGTATCGTATAGACGCCCACGACCGAACCGTGGCGGATGCGCAGGAAATTGCAGTAGGCCACATCGTCGTCCACCAGCAGGGAGAAGACGTCCACGTCCACGATGCGTGCGCTGACGATCACCGATTTGCTCGAATAGTTGTCCAGGGCGTCGAGGCGTGTCTTGTAGCGTTGTGCGACTTCGAATTTCAGGTTTCGGGCGGCTGCCTCCATCTCTTTTTCAAGATAGGTACGCACGGGGCGCAGGTCGCCTTTGAGAATCGAAACCGTCATATCGACCAGTGCGTCGTATTCTTCTTCGCTTTGCGCTCCCACGCAAGGTCCCTTGCAGTTGCCCAGGTGGTATTGCAGGCAGACCGAATAGCGCCCTTTGGCGATAGCCGCCGGCGAAAGGTTGAGCGAGCAGGTTCGCAGGGGAATCACCTCGCGGATAAACTCCAGGATACTGCGCTGCATCATTACCGAGCCGTAGGGACCGAAATATTGGGAGCCGTCGCGGTTGAGGATGCGGGTGGACTGTACGCGCGGGAACGGTTCGCGGCGCACGACGATCCAGGGATAGGTCTTGTCGTCCTTGAGCAGGATGTTGTAGCGCGGCTGGAGGCGGCCGGCTCGCTCCCTGCGGGCTGCACGGGCGGCCGTCCAGACGCTCAGTACATAGAGCAGCAGCATCGCGAGTCCCTCGATGCGGCCGATGCGTGCCGGATGCGTCGGGTCGAGCACCTCGTCGGCCAGCATGGCGCAGAGCACCAGCGACGCCGCGACGCCGACGGGCAGGTCGCGCCGGATGTTCTGCCGCGTGAGCGGCAGCGGGCGGATCAGGGCGCAGACGCCCAGAATGATGAAGACATTGAAGAGGTTCGATCCCACGACGTTGCCCACGGCCATGTCGCCCTCTCCTTCGAGGGCCGAAAGGAAGCTCACGACCAGTTCGGGCGTCGAGGTGCCGACGGCTACGATCGTCAGTCCGATCAGGAAACCCGGTACGCGGAAACGTTCGGCCAGCGCCACCGATCCGTCGGTGAGGTAGTTGGCTCCGGCCAGTATGAGAACGAGTCCTGCGAGGAGGTAGAGGTATTCCATAATGAGTCGATGTTGTACGATTCGTCGGTAAAGACGGGCGGTCGAACTGAAATCGGGTCGGTCCGATCTGCCGGAACGCCGTCTGTCCGGACGGAAATTCCGCATGGCAAAGATACGAATAAGCCGCGGGCAAAAGCAAATTTATTTGCATTTTGCCGAGGCGGAGTATCTAAGACGCAGTCAAAGATAGAAAATATCGTGCAATTATCCGCCGGCCGCCGGATCGGAATTTGGCCGTTCGGCGGAAAAAAGCCTACCTTTGACGCAATTTCGGTTGGAAAAATGAAACTTCGGACGATCTTCGGTTGTGTGCTTGCCGGCGTGCTGTGGGTGCTGCTCGCGGCCGACGCCCGGTGCGTCGCATCCGACGGGGAGACGCCGCTGCCCGCTCCGAGCGAACTGACACGGCAGGTGCCGGTGCGCGTGGCCGACACCTACGGTCTGCGGGCGCTGTTGGTGCGGTTGAGTTTGGAGGCGGGCGATACGTCCGCATTCGACCGGATGCAGGATCTCGGCCGCGACTTTCCATCCCGCGACGGAGCGTCCGGCGGGTGGGGACAGGATGCCTCATATGTCCTGTCGGCGGTCGAACGGCGTGTGCCCGGCGACGCGGATCTGATTCTCCTGCTGCGGAAAATCCGGATTTAGCGGATGCTCCGACCCCTGCCGGTCGAGGGTTCTTCCCGCCGGCGCGCAATCTTTCCGACCGTTTTCGACCGGCGGGTGCGAAACTGCCCGAATTGTGCCGAATGCGGAAAATAAAGAAGGAAAATTTTCGTTTTCGATCAGGAGGACCGCATTGTCGGCAGGCTCTTCCGGGTGCAGAAAACATCTCTTGTAAATAAACGGATTTAAAGCGATCGAGTAATTATGATTACAACCATGCTCATCCTGTTTGTCGTAGGCTATGCCTTCATCGCCTTCGAACACAAAACGGGAATCAATAAATCGGCCATCGCCCTGCTGATGTGCGGTATTCTTTGGAGTATTTTCAGTCTGGAATACCCCTCCGCCCTGCCCGGTCTCACCCAGACGACCGTGAGCGACGAGATCCTGCGGCATCTGGGGTCGACATGCGAAATCCTCGTCTTCCTGATCGGAGCGATGACGATCGTCGACCTGATCGACTTCCACGGAGGGTTCGAGTTCATCACGCGGCGCATCACCACGCGGCGCAAGGTGCGTCTGCTGTGGCTGGTGGCGCTGCTCACCTTCTTCATGTCGGCGCTGCTCGACAACATGACCACGACGATCATCATGGTGATGCTGCTGCGCAAGATCGTCCCCACGACCAAGGAGCGGATGCTCTTCGCCTCGGTGATCGTCATTGCGGCCAACAGCGGCGGCGCGTGGTCGCCCATCGGCGACGTGACGACGATCATGCTCTGGATGAAGGGCAACGTCTCGTCGGCCAAACTCATCGAGAGCCTCCTGCTGCCCTGCCTCGTGGCGCTCGTCATCCCTCTGGTCATCGCTTCGCGCTGGCTCAAAGGGTCGCTTCCTGAAACCGATCCGGCCGATGCAGGGTCGTCGCAGCCCGATTATATCTCCGACGGCGAGAGCCGCGCGATCCTCTTCCTGGGCTGCGCCCTGCTGGTGGCCGTTCCGGTCTTCAAGAGCGTGACGCACCTGCCGCCCTACATGGGAATGGTCACGGCGCTGGGCATCATGTGGGTCTTCACCGAGCTGATGTACCGCCGCAAGCGCAACATCGAGGAGTCGATCAAATGCCGCGTGGCGAAGGTGCTCAAACACATCGACATGTCGACGATCCTCTTCTTCCTCGGTATCCTGATGGCCGTGGCGGCGCTCGAAAGCGCGGGCATCCTGTCGGGTTTCGCCACGGGACTCAACGAACACCTGCACAACGTCTACGCGATCAATACGCTGATCGGCATCCTTTCGTCGGTGGTCGACAACGTGCCGCTCGTGGCGGCGTCGATGGGCATGTATCCGATTCCCGATGCGGCGGCCGTGGCGGCGAGCGCCGATCCGACCTATGCCGCGATGTTCGTGCAGGACGGTGTTTTCTGGCATCTGCTGGCCTACTGCGCCGGCGTGGGCGGCAGCCTGCTCATCATCGGCTCGGCGGCCGGCGTGGTGGCGATGGGCCTGGAAAACATCAACTTCGTATGGTATTTCAAGAAGATTTCGCTGATGGCCTTCGTCGGTTATCTGGCCGGCATCGGAGTCTGTATGCTCGAAGTGTTTCTTTTCGGAATTTAGCCCGCATGAGCGGAGCGTATCGGGCGGACTTGCCGAAAAGTCCGCCCGATTTTCGTATCTTGCGGGGGAAAACGAACGAGTTTATGATACGGATTTACGAAGCGACCGAACCCTCCGACCTGTTGGCGGAGGCCTTTGCGCGGCTGCTGCCGCAGCTGTCGGAACGGATGACGGCACCCGGCCGGGAGGCCGTTGCACGGATCGTCGCCTCGCCTGCGACCCGTCAGCTGGTCGCCGCAGCGGAGGACGGCCGGATCGTCGGGTTGCTCAGCGTGGCCCTTTACGACGTCCCTTCGGGGCGCAAGGCGTGGATCGAGGACGTGGTGGTGGATGCGGCGGCGCGCGGTCGCGGCATCGGCGAGGCGCTGGTACGCGAAGCGCTGGCGTTGGCGTGCCGCGAGGGCGTCGCACGGATGATGCTCACCTCGAATGCGACGCGCAGGGCGGCCCACCGGCTCTATGAACGAATGGGGTTCGTGCGCTACGAGACGGATTGTTTCCGGCTCGATCTATGATTCCTGCGGCAGATCGCTCAGGTCGAGCGTCTCGCCGGCGAAGGGTTCGCCGGTGAGCGGCAGTACCATGGCGCGGTCGTGCGCAGGGTCGCCCGTGCCGAAGTCGAAGTCGTCGTGCGTACGGAAGCGCGCGGGGTAGTCCCCCGCGAAACCGAAGCCGGCATACCAGCGTCGCAGCTCCTCGCTGCCGGGGATGAGCGCGGCGTAGCGGAATCCTTCGGCGCGGCAGCGGCCGAGCGCTTCGCGCAGCAGTCCGCCGGCCAGTCCCTGCTGCCGGCAGTCGGGCGCCGTCGCCACGGCGTAGATGTAGGCCGTATCGCGGAACGGCACGATGTGGAGCATCGCCGCGATCCGCCCGTCGCGTCGTGCGACGAGGCATCGCTGTTCGTCGTAGCGGCTCAGCAGAAACTGTTCGACATCGTCCTGCGTGTCTTCGGGGAAGCAGGCGAGCCACAACGCGCGGAGCTGCAACTGCTCCTCGGTGAGCCGCTGCGCCGTGAGTTTCGGTTGCAGGAAAAGGGGGTGGTAGGAGAGTTTCGACTGCCGCAGCCCTTCCAGTCCCAGATCCTCCTCGCGGTCGATGAGGGTGTAGTGCGGCGGCAGGTGTTGCGCGAAGAGACGGTTTATCATCGTGAAGGCGCCGTCGTAGCGGGTGTCGGCCTTCTCGACGTGGATGCAGAAGGCTTCGTCGTTGATGGCCGATCCGATCGTGAAGGCCACGAGCTTCTCCCCGACGAAGAGCGCGCCTCCGCGCAGTTCCAGCTCCCCGAAGTGGTCGAATATGCCCCAGTAACCGTCGAAATCCCCGGTGCCGTGTACCGCTTCGTAATCCTCGCGGCTCAGGAGCCGCTCGATGCTGGCGCTGCGGGCGTAGGCTCCGAATCCCATCGAACCGCGCTCCGAACCGCAGAAGAAGGCGGTTCGGTAGCCTTTGTCGCGGAGTATCTGCGGCAGTTGGCGGCTTTTGCCCAGCGACTGGGGCATCAACACGAAAGGTTGTTTGAAGGAGGGGATGCTGCCCAATACGGCGGGCATGGCCTGGATCGAGCGGGTGCCGTTGGCGTACATCTGCCCGAAACAGAGGCTCTGCCGCATGAGCGAGTCGAGGAACGGCGTATAGCCCGGTTGCGTGCCGTTGCCGTACAATTCGGGTTTGAGGTAGGCCGAATGTTCGGCCGACATGCTTTCCAGAATGAAAACCATCACGTTGCGCCCTTCGAGGTTCACGGCCGAAGAGTCGGGGCGGTGGGTCGGGGTGAAATATTCGTCCAGTTTTTCGGGCGAAAAGTAGCGGGTGTATTTGACCGATCCGCCGCTGCCGATGGTCCGCAGAATGCAGAAGGGGTTGCTCAGGATCAGGTTGGCCTTTTCGCTGGTCGAGGCGTAGAGCGTGGCGTTCGAGAGGGTGATCGGGCGGGTCATGCGCGTTACGCCGCCCCGCATGCCGGCGATGCCGAGCAGAATGGCGATCACCAGCAGTCCTGTATTGACCGAGTGATAAACCCAGCCCTCGCGCAGGGGCGATCGGGGTGTGATCTTGCGTCCGTAACCCCAAACGAGCAGCCAGATGAGGACTGCGCCGACGAGGAGCAGGTACCAGTTTTCGGCGGCGAATTTCAGCACGAGCTGCACCGAATTGGAGTTGTCGGCGAAGAAGATTTCGTCGGCGGTGAAACGCTTCTGCGTATAGCGGAAATAGACGCAATCGGCCAGGTTTACGGCCACGATCAGCAGCGAATTGATCACCGCATAGTACCAGAAGAGAATACGCCGATACCAGCTCCGCTCCCGGAAATGGAACGGCAGCAGCGAGAGGACGATGAAAAGCAGATTGGCGTAGAGAACCGATACGGTGTCGAACTTCAGACCCCCCCCCCCGCCAATGTCAGGACCTCCTGCCAACCCAGGGGGCCGATCAGGGCGTAGTTGTAGCAGTAAAAGACGATTCGGCAGAGCAGCAGGACGATGTAGAGCAGGACGATGCGCCGCAGGAGCATGCCCGGATTACTATGTAGCCAGCGTTCCACCTTAGCAGGCTTTTAACGACATGTCGAGCGATTTGATCTGGTGCGTCAGCGCGCCGACCGATATGAAGTCCACGCCTGTTTCGGCGTATTCGCGCAGCGTATCGAGCGTGATGCCGCCGCTCGACTCGGTTTCGCAGCGTCCGGCGACCTTCTCGACCGCCTTGCGCGTCATCTCGGGGGTGAAATTGTCGAACATGATGCGGTCGACGCCTCCTGCGGCGAACACTTCGTCGATGTCTTCGAGCGAACGCACTTCGCATTCGATCGGAATGTTCTTGCCTTTTGCCTTGAGATAGGTTTTGGCTCCTTCGATGGCCGGGCGGATGCCGCCTGCAAAGTCTATGTGGTTGTCCTTCAGCAGAATCATGTCGAACAGTCCCATGCGGTGATTCTCACCGCCGCCGATCTTGACGGCCATCTTGTCCAATACGCGCATGCCCGGGGTGGTTTTGCGCGTGTCGAGAACTTTGGTATGCAGGTCTTTGATCTTGTCGGCATAGACGGCTGTCTGGGTCGCCACGCCGCTCATGCGCTGCATGATGTTCAGCAGGATGTCGGCTTAATGAAAACGTTCGTTTGTTTTCAACAGTCGTTTTCTCGCCTCGGCATAGCCCGCGCGAGTGCGGCTCTGCTCATCTGGCTTAACGAAAACGTTCATTTTCATGCTCCATTTCTCGCCTCGGCAATTCGAGTAAACTCGATTGCACTCGGCTTAACGAAATGGTTCGTGCGGCGGCGTTTCGTCTGGCACCGGACAAAAAAATGCGCCGCGCTCCGATTTTCCTTTCCGGCCCGGAGTGTCGCGGCGCTCTTTGACGGCGAGCGGCGTGTGTTCAGAACCGTCCCAGATATTCGACGTCGTAGCCGATGCAGGAGAACTCCACTTCGAGAAGCGTGCCGTTCAGCTCGCCTTCGAGGTCGTAGAGCGTGTAGCGCGGCATCGGTTCTCCGCGATAATAGGGAACCGCCTGTCGCAAGTCGAATTCGAATCCGGCGGGAGTCGGGTGAATGGGGATTCCCGGCACCTCCATGTCGAGCGCCGGCATGTTCTGGACGAAGCGCGTCTTGTTCATGTAGAGGTCGATGCACGTCACGCCATAGGGGTCGGTGTAGGGCTCGGAGTATTCCCAGAAGACGTCGTAGTCGTAGAAAACGAGCCGGTCGTTTTCGAAGACGGCGATCGTGTTGTCGCCCTGTACGAACTCGTCGGGGGTGTCGTCGTCGTTGCAGGCGGCCAGTGCGAAGGCCGCGAGGGCCAGAAGGAGAAATTTTTTCATCGTTCGTTATGTTGTAAATTGATTGTCAGTGTGACGCCCCATTCGCGCGGCCGGCCGCGTTGCAGGAAGGCGTTGCCGATCGACTCGAAATAGAAGACGTCGTAGCGTGTCTGCGTGAGGTTGCGGCACCAGAGGCTCAGCGAGCCGTGCCGTTGTTCGAACCGGATCGCGCAGCCTGCCAGCGCATAGAATTTCTGCCGCAGCGAGTTGGCTTCGTTCCATTCGATCGGCCCGACGCCCCGGCCGTCGACGCTCAGGACGATTCCGTCGAGCCAGCTGCGGCCGACGGAAACCGTGTACTCCGCCACAGCAGCAGCCGTATGGCGCGGTGCGTAGGGAATCCGCTTGCCTGCGTAGTCGGCGTTTCCGCTGCGGAATTCGGCGAAGGTGGCGTGGGTGAAGCCGTAGCTCAGCCGCAGGTCGAGCCGGCGTGCGACGAGCGCCTGCACCGAGAGCTCTCCGCCGCGGCTGCGGGTGCGGCCGGCGTTGGTCATCATGCGTCCGGTGGTCTGCCCTTCGGGAAAGACGGTGAGCTGCTGGTCGCGGCAGAGGATGTAGAAGAGCGTCGCCTCGCCGCGGATGCGGCCGTCTGCGAACGCGAAGTGGCTGCCGACCTCGAAGTTCCAGCTCTTTTCGGGTTTGTAGGCTACCACGCGGTCGATGTCGTAGTGACGGTCCCAGTAGACGCCCATGCGTTCCATGACGCTGTTCTGCAACACTTCGGAGAACATCTGGGTGTTGAATCCGCCCGCCTTGTAACCCTTGGCGACCGATGCGTAGAGCGAATTGCCGTCGTTGATGCGGTAGACGGCCGCCGCTTTGGGAAGCAGCTGCACGAACGACTTGTGCAGCGTGCCCCGTTCGGTGAAGGGCGTGATGCGTCCGTCGCCGAACGTGCAGTCGATGTCGGTCGAACTGAGATAGCGCAAACGTGTGCGCTCGTAGTCGATGCGCAACCCCGCCGAGAGGTCGAAGCGTCCCAGCCGCAACTGCGACTCGTGATAAAGCGCCGCCCCCCACGTGGGGTTGCGGAAATCGCTGTCGAGCGCCATGCGGTCGGAGGCGAAATGCGGCCGGAGGCCGGTGTACTGCTCGGCCTTGTCGGCGATCAGACGCTCCAAGCCGTCCTCCTTGAAGAGTACGGGCGCCTGCATCGAGCGGTGGCGGTAGAAGCCGAAGGCGCCCACCAGCCAGCCGTAGCGTCCCTCGCCGCGCGAACGGACGACGATGTCCTCGGTCAGCCCGTGATCCTGTTTGGCCTGCGTGAGCGTGAAATAGGATTCGGGCAGGAAATCCTGGTCGAGCGTCATGCGGTCGTCGCTGTACTGGTAGCTGGTGATCGAGGCGATCTCCCACCCGTCGGCGGCGTAGCGTATCGTCAGGCCGTCGTTGAGCGTCGTGCGGCGGTAGCCGCAGGGGTCGTTGTAGGCGATGCGCCCCGTCGCGGCCGAGGCATAGGGGTAGCCTCCCTGCCGGAGCATCCCGAACGCGAGGGTGTTGTCGATGCTCCACCGCTCGTCGGGGCGGAATTGAAGCCGCATCCGTGCCCCGCCCGAACGCTCCCAGTCGCAGGTGCGTCCCGTGTATTCGTTGGTGAAAAAGCCGTCGCCGTGCATGAACCGCGCCGCCAGCGAGACACCCGTGCGGGGCGAGGGGCGGTGGTAGGTCGAGGCGCGCAGCCGCAGCGTGTTGCCCGAAGCATACTCCGCACCCAGCCGCGTCCCCTGGTAGGCGAGCGGCGAGAGGGTGTAGATGTTCATCACGCCGCCCATGGTGTTGTGGCCGTAGAGCGTGCTCTGCGGGCCGCGCAGCACCTCGATGCGTTCGATGTCCGCCAGGTCGAAGTCGTAGTCGTCCTTCGAGAGGTAGGGGACGTTGTCCACGTTGAGGCCCATGACCGGCTGGTCGATGCGTGCACCCAAGCCGCGCACGTAGACCGACGAGGTCATGCGCGAACCGTAGTCGGGGATGTAGAAATTGGGAACGAGCTGCGAGAGCTCCTTGATGGCGGTGACGCCGCGCCGCTCGATCGTCTCGCGTCCCACGACCGAGGCCGCGACGGGGCGGTTGCGCAGCGTAAGTCCCTGTTTGATCGCCGTCACCTGCACGTTGTCCATCACTACGGCCGTGTCGATCGCCTCCGGTGCTTCGTCGTGCGTGCGCACGGTGCGACGCGGCTCGGCGTGTGCGCATAGCGCGGCGACGCAAAGCAGGAGGCATACGCAGAAACGGCGGCGGAACGGTGTCGGAATCATCGCATTGAATTTCACGGCAAAGTAACGACATTATTTCCGTTCCCGCAATCCTCATTTGTAAGGAGAAGAAAAAGACGGCGGAGGTGGAGGCGTGCCGCAACCTGCGGAGGGGGAGCCATAGCGAGCCTCCGGCGGCGGAGGCTGCGGCTCGCGCAGCTCGCGGAGCCGCTCGGATGCCGGCGATAGCGGTGGTCGGACGTGCCCTTTTACTGTTCTCCCAGTTGCTCGGCGTCGACGTACCCTTTGGTCACGGCGTAGATCGTCAGTCCGGCCACGGAGCGGATGCCGAGCTTGCGGACGAGGTTGCGGCGGTGGGAGATGACCGTCGTCAGGGCGACGTCGAGCCGTTGGGCGATCTGCTTGTTGAGCAGCCCCGCCACGACGAGCCGCAATACGTCGATTTCGCGCTGCGTGAGGGATGGCTGCACCGTCTCGTCCGTCGTGCGGCCGTGCGGATCGCAGGCAGGTCGTGCGGAGGGATGCGTCGGGTGCGTGGCCGGATATGCGGCGGCCGTCCCGTCGGGATAGCCCTCGCGGTGGGCGTGCTGGTGCAGCCGCAGGATGTCGCGCACGAGCCCCTCCTCGCTCTGGGCGATGTCGAGGCAATGCAGTTCGCGCAGCGTGGACTGCGGCGCGCCGTCGGTCAGCAGGATGCTCTTGTGCCGCCGTTCGAGGAAGAAGGCGTTGTGTTCGACGAAGGTCTGCGAGGCGACGAAGTAGTGGAAAAAGCGGTCGGGGCGGTCGGCTGCGAAACGCTCGAAACGGTCGTAGACCTCCACCTCGGCCATCGGGATGATGCGGCGCAGGATGCTTTCCAGCCCCAGACCCGTGAGGATCGAGGGGGTGACGACGGCGATGGCGGGACGGTGGGGCTGCATGGGTTATTCGTGGTGATAGGGTTCGTGGTTGAGGATCGCGAAGGCGCGGTAGATCTGCTCGGCGAAGATCGCCCGCACGATCTGGTGCGAGAAGGTCATGCGCGAAAGCGACAGCCGGCCGTCGGCGCGGGCGTAGACCGCATCCGAGAAGCCGTAGGGTCCGCCGATGACCAGCACGAGCCGCCGCACGCCGCCCAGCATCCGTTTTTGGAGCCAGTATGCGAACTCCACCGAACGCATCTCGTCGCCGCGCTCGTCGAGCAGGACGACATGGTCGCCGGCGGCCAGCTGCCGCAGGATCGCTTCGCCCTCGGCCGTGCGCTGCTGGTTCTGCGTGAGCGAGCGCGTGTTGCGCACGTCGGGCAGCGCCGTGACGGCGAACCGGCAATAGCGGTTCACGCGGCGCACGTAGAGTTCCACGAGCGCTTCGACCTCCTTCGAGTCGGTTTTTCCGACGACCAGCAGTTCGATGTTCATTGCACTCGGAACGGAATGGCGTCGCTGTTCCACTCCCCGTCGGCGCCGACGTAGAAGACGGGTTTCGACGGTTCGACCGATTTGAGCCACTGGTAGGCCTTATACATATTGTATCCGTTGCCCGAATCGCGTCCCAGCGCGAAGCCGATGATCGAGGTGTGGTTGCGCGAACGGTGGTACATCGCCTTCACGCGGCCGAGATACTCGTCTGTCAGACGCGGGTCGTTCGACGGAGTGCCGCCTACCGAGCGGTCGTCGCGCGCGTCGGGGGCGTAGATTGCCGCGCAGTCGACCACGTAGAACCCCGTGCGGTCGGCCAGCGTATAGAACCAGTAGGGCTGCGGATAATCGGGCAGCAGGGTGTTGATGCCCCGGGCTTTGAGCGCCTTCATCTCGGCGGCGGTCGTCTTCTCGTCGGCTGCGGCGTTGTAGCGTTGGGGCCGCAGCGAAAGCTCCTTGTCGAAACGGTAGAAGCGGCCGTCGCGGTATTCGCTCTCTCCGAAGCCGACGTAGAGGGGGATATACTCCCACAACATGCTGTTGCGCTTGGTGTAGAGCGTCACCTTGTAGAGCGGCTGCCGCTTGTCGTCCCACTGATTGGCGTAGGCGTGGTAGATGAGCCGCTCGATGTGCACCGTGTCGCGCGAGCGGCCCTCCACCATGATCTCGCGCGAACCGTAGTCGAGCAGCTTACCTTTCGGATCGTAGATGTCGTAGCCGGCGGTGATCGGCTCTTCGCCGTTGTAGGAGTTTTCGACCACGATGTCGAGTTTCAGCACGCCGTATTTGCGCGTCGAGTCGGGAACGAGCGCCACCGAATAGTCGTCGATGTGGAGCCGGTGCTGGAAGACGAGGTAGCTGTTGGCGTAGGCCAGCCGCGGCGCCGGTGCGTCGGCCTGCAACTGCGGAGTCTTCGAGGGGCGCAGGTCGAGCATCACGGCGTTGCGTCCGGGGCGGATGTAGGGAGAGATGAGGAATTCGCGCGGCGTGCGGTCGTCCTCGACGTCGGCTACGCGGGTATCGTTGACCAGAAGCGTGTAGGCCGAGCCGACGTTCTCCAAATGGAGGTAGATGTCGCGGTCGGTCAGCAGCAGCGGTACTTCGACGACCTGTCCCACCGTGGTGGTGTCGGCCTGCTGCACGACGATCTGCGGGGAGAACGTTTCGTAATGGGCGATGTTGCCCCGACGCAGCAGCGCGGCGTCGTCGCGCGTGTCGAAGGGGACGAATTCCGAACGGAATACCTCGGCGGTTTGCGCTCCCGCGCCCGCAAGGGCGAAAAGAGCCGCCCAAAGTGTAATGAATCGTTTCATCTCGATATTCTTAAATTACCGGCCGCAATGTCGCAGGCCGGCGGGAGCGGAACGAATCCGATCGTACCGCAGTGCCCGCCGCCTCTTCATGCCGGAGGTCGAGGACAAAGATACGATTAAGCCGAGCGCCATGCAAATTTATTTTATTTGCATGGCTGAGGCGAAGTATCTAAGACGAAGTCAAAGATACGAATAAACGAGGGCAATGCAAATTTATTTGCTTTTTGCCGAGCGCAAAAGTGATGCCTTGCAATTGAAAATTCTGATTTATCGTCCTAAGGGTACAGTCTGCAAAGGCTTTCGTCGTAAGGATCGGCGGTTTTCGTATTTGCAAGGCGAAATCTGCGGAGGACGCGTACTGCGGGCCTCCGCAGGCGAAGGCTCGGCCCGCACGGCGCCGTGGCGCCGCAGTGTCGCAGCGGGAGTTGCGGGTTTTGACAGGCCGGCAGGCCGGTCCGGTCGCATTGCGAAAATAGCGGATGAAGTGTCGGCGGCAGTGCGGAGTCGTAATAAATCGTCGTCGGATACGATCGATTGTATGCGTTTTTTTTGTACTTTTGTAACTCGGGGAGAAGACGATGCGGATCGACCGCGGAATCGGGGCCGTTCCGTTTCCGCCCGTGCGGTCGTCTGCGCCGGAATTCTGCAAAATGCTAAAATAGATAAAACGTTATGAAAACACTACGAATCGTAGAATTGATCAAGTCGGATGCGGTCGATTGCGATGTGACCGTCAAGGGGTGGGTGCGTACCAAGCGCGGCAACAAGAACGTCGCCTTCATCGCCCTGAACGACGGTTCGTGCGTGGCGAGCATTCAGGTGGTCGTCGAGCTGGCGAAGTTCGACGACGAGACGATGCGTCAGATCGCCACGGGCGCCTGCATCCGTGTCGACGGCCGGCTCGTGAAGTCGCCCGGCGAGGGCCAGGGCGTCGAGGTGCAGGCCTCTTCGATCGAGATATACGGCACGGCCGACCCTGATACATATCCCCTTCAGAAGAAGGGTCACTCGCTGGAGTTCCTGCGCGACATAGCCTATCTGCGTCCGCGTACCAATACCTTCGGCGCCGTGCTGCGCATCCGCCACGCCATGGCCTTCGCCATCCACAAGTTCTTCAACGACCGCGGCTTCTACTACTGGAACTCGCCGCTCATCACGGCCTCCGACTGCGAGGGTGCGGGCGCCATGTTCCAGGTGACGACGCTCGATCTGAACAATCCGCCCCGCACCGAGGACGGGCGGATCGACTATTCGCAGGATTTTTTCGGCAAACCCTGCAACCTGACCGTATCGGGACAGCTCGAAGGCGAGCTGGGCGCGTTGTCGCTGGGGCGCATCTACACCTTCGGCCCCACGTTCCGTGCCGAGAATTCCAACACGCCGCGCCACCTCTCGGAGTTCTGGATGATCGAGCCGGAGATGGCCTTCTACGAGTTGGAGGACAACATGGAGCTGGCCGAGGAGTTCCTCAAATACCTGATCGGCTATGCGTTGGAGAACTGCCGCGAGGATCTGGAATTCATGTGCAAGATGTGGGACAAGGAGCTGATCGAACGGCTGGAATTCGTGCTGCACAACGATTTCAAGCGCCTCGACTACACCGAGGGCGTCGAGATACTGAAGGCTTCGGGCCGCAAGTTCGAGTTCCCGTGCGACTGGGGCTGCGACCTGCAGTCGGAGCACGAGCGCTACCTCGTCGAGGAGCACTTCAAGCGCCCCGTTATCCTTACCGACTACCCGAAGGAGATCAAGGCCTTCTACATGAAGCAGAACGAGGACGGACGTACGGTACGCGCCATGGACGTGTTATTCCCCAAAATCGGCGAAATCATCGGCGGTTCGGAGCGCGAGGCCGATTATGGCAAGCTTTGTGCCCGTATCAAGGAGTTGAACATGAACGAACGCGAGTTGTGGTGGTACCTCGACACCCGCCGCTGGGGATCGGCTCCCCACTCCGGTTTCGGACTCGGTTTCGAGCGTCTGCTCCTCTTCGTTACGGGCATGGGCAATATCCGCGACGTGATACCTTTCCCCCGCACCCCGCAGCACGCCGAATTTTAGGCGCAAAGCGGCCCGCCGACCGAAAATCGGGCATACGGGGTGTGCGGAGGGTGTGCGGCGGCTCCCTTCCTCGTGTGCATTGATTTTAACTTTATCGACCCATGGCTATTCATCAGAAACAGGTGATGACGCTTCAGCAGAAGCTCTCGCCCCAGCAGATCCAAATGATTAAATTGCTCGAACTGCCTACCGTGCAGCTCGAACAGCGCATCAAGCAGGAGATCGAGGAGAACATCGTGCTCGAAGAGGCCGAACAGCAGAACGAGGAGGAGGAACCCCAGCAAATATCGGTCGACGAATACCTGCGCGAAGACGACACGCCGGCCTACAAGATGCGGGCCAACAACTATTCGAAAGACGACAAGCCCCGTCAGATTCCCCTGTCGGGCGGCCGGTCGTTGCAGGAGTACCTGATCGAACAGCTCGGCTACCGCAACCTCTCGGAAGAGGAGATGCGGCTGGCGGTCTATCTGGTGGGAAGCATCGACGAAGACGGCTATCTGCGTCGCGATCTGGAATCGGTGGCCGACGACATCGCCTTTACGCTGGGCGAAGAGGTCTCGCCCGAACGGCTGGAAGCGATCCTGAAAGTCATTCACGACCTCGAACCCGCGGGTATCGGTGCGCGCAACCTGCGCGAATGTCTGCTGCTGCAACTCTCGCAACTGCCTATGACGACCCGTTCGCGGCGGCTGGCGCGCAAGATCCTGACATCCTATTTCGACGAGTTCGCAAAAGAAACACTACGAGAAGCTGATCTCGCGGTTGCAGGTCACCGAGGACGAGTTCCGCGACGCCATCGCCGAGATCCGCCACCTCTCGCCCAAGCCCGCCAACGGCTACTCCGACGGCGGGTCGGACGCCGCGCCCTACGTGGTGCCCGATTTCATCCTGGACTATCACGACGGCCGTTTCGAACTGTCGCTCAACTCCTACAATGTTCCCGACGTGCGGATCAACCGCCGTTACGTGGAGATGATGCGCGACATGGTGTCGTCCGACGGCCGCGTGCAGGAGAAGAACCGCGAGGCGGTGCAGTTCGTCAAGAACAAGATCGATTCGGCCAAGTGGTTCATCTCGGCGATCAAGCAGCGGCGCGACACGCTGATGCGCACCATGCAGGAGATACTGGATTTCCAGCAGGAGTATTTCAAGACGGGCGACCAGTCGAAGCTCCGCCCGATGATCCTCAAGGATATCGCCGACCGCACGGGACTGGACGTTTCGACCATTTCGCGCGTGGTGAACAGCAAGTACGTGCAGACGCAGTTCGGGATCATCCTCCTGAAATCGCTCTTTTCGGAGGCGATGCAGACCGCATCGGGCGGGGAGGTTTCGAGTTACGAGATCAAGAATATCCTGCAGGAGTGTATCGACGACGAGGACAAGCGCCATCCGCTGACGGACGAGACGCTGATGGACATCCTCAACGACAAGGGTTACCGCATCGCCCGCCGCACGGTGGCCAAATACCGCGAAATGCTGGGCATTCCGGTGGCGCGTCTGCGAAAACAGATCTGATGGACGAATCCCGAATTGCCGATCCCTCTTCCGCACTGCGCCGTAGCGACCGCAGCCTGCCCACGCGCCTGTCCAGAGCGGTGTCGGTGGTGCTTTGCATCCGCTGGTGATGCCGCTCTACGTCATCTTGCTGCTGGTGGCGGGACCGACCCAGCTCTCCTATTTCCCCGCGTCGGTCAAGTTCTACCTGCTGTGGGTGACCGTGCTCTACACGGCCGTCATTCCGTTGCTCTCGGTGGGGCTGCTCCGCTCGGTGGGGCGTATTTCGTCGCTTGCGATCGACGACCGGCGCGAGCGGATTCTGCCGCTGGCGATCGGTATCGTCTGCTACCTGCTCTGCGCCGCTACGGTGGCGCGGATTCCTTCGGCGATGATCGTGCGCAAATTCATGCTGGCGGGCGCCTGTTGCGAACTGTTCTGTCTGGCGGTGACCTTCTACTGGAAAATAAGTCTTCATCTGGCTGCGCAGGGAGCCGCCGCGGCATTGCTCGTGTTGCTGACCTTCGGCAACGCAGGGAACCTGACCGGTGCGCTGGCCGTGGCCGTGCTGGCGGCGGGTGCGCTCGCCTCGGCACGTCTGTGGCTGGGATGCCACACGATCCGCCAGGTCGCCGCGGGTTATGTCGGCGGGTTCATCGTCGCGACGCTCGCCGTGCTGCTGTTGTAGGTGTGCGGCGAAAGGATTCTCTTCCGCTCGTTCCGCCGCTCGATCTTTTGCCGCTTTTGGCGCGATCCCGAAGCAGCGAAGGTGGCCGTTGATTTCCGCACGGCGCGTACTGAATTTCGGCTGGCGGCAGTTCGATAAAAAACAGCGAGGTAAACTGCCTCGCTGTTTTCTATTCCGGAATCGGGATCGGGTTCTCAACGTGCTGCGATACGGCAGTAACGGTCGTAGCGTTTCAGAACGTCGCGGACGTAGGCCCTCGTCTGGCTGCCGCCGGTGAACCGGCCGCAGCGTACCTCCTGCTGCTCGTAGTATTCGGGCAGCGCTTTGAGCGCCAGATAGCGGGCCACGGTCTCCCATGAATCGGGATTCTCGCCGTGGCTGCGCGCCAGCCGGCGTGCGTCGTTGACGTGGCCGATGCCGCCGTTGTATGCGGCCAGGATGATGCTCATCCGGTCGTCGTCCGGCGTGCCGGGCGCGAAACGCAGTCCGGCGTCGATCTTCGAGAGCACCTGTGCCGCCAGCCGGACGTTGGTCTCCGGATCGAGGAGCCGGTCGCCCGTCACGTTGAACTGGCGCGCCACGGCGGGCATGATCTGCATCAGTCCGGCGGCGCCCCGTTTCGAAACGATGTCGGGCGAGAAACGCGATTCGTGGTAGGCGATGGCGCTCATCAGACGCCAGTCGTAACCCTCCTCTTCGCTGACCGAACGGATCAGTTCGTCGTAAACCGAGATGGTGTGGGCGATCTCCGTCCTTTCGGCGCTGCCGATGAAGCTGCCTGCCGTGCGGTTGCCGTAGGGGCCGAAATTGGCGTTCAGACCGTAGAAGGTAGTCAGCAATGTTAAGAACACGAACGTTAAAAATGTCTTTTTTAACATAAAGTTTTACGTTGCGGGCAGCTCTCTGCGTGCCGTACAGTACACCGATCGATCAGTCGTAGAATCCCCACGAAATACCCATCTTGAACATGCCGGGGTTGAGCGGGTAGCGGGCCACGGAAAAGTAGTCGCCGTTGCCGAACAGCCCCCTGTTGACATGCTGATATTTCAGAAAGATGCGCATTCGTTTCCACTTGCCCATGACGAAAACGTCGGTGTAGGGATAGTTCCCCACCTCGGTTTCGCGCTGGTTGTAGAACGCCGACAGGGCCGGATTGTAGCCCGGGGCGTAATACTTCGTGTTGTAGCGGCCGTCGAGACCGATTTGCAGCCTCAACACGTCGCGCACGACCCAGAACTCGTAATAATACGAAAGGAAGGCGCTCAAAAGCGGAACGGGTACGACTTCCTGATTCGTACTCCACTGCAACAATACCCTGTTGTCCAAATGAAGTCCGCCGATGCGGAAATCCTTGCGGGCATACAAACTCGTCAGGCTGACGTTGCCGTCGTGTTGCAGGACGCCTACGTTGGAGTCGCCGGGACCGACGGGGCCGTAATAGATCTTGTTCTTTACGACACCCTGCCATGCGGCGAGTTCCAGCGCGTAGTCCGGCACGCGGAACGAAGCCTCGATACGGGTTTCATTCTCCTTGGCCAAGGAGTTGGACCACACGTAGTGGTTCGAGAAGAGATTCTCCTGCCAGTAACCCGGCGAACGCTTCTCGTTCGAGAAACGTCCTTCGAGAATCAAGGCGTGACCGCGGAGATAGCCTTTGAGCGCGAGGTGTGCGCCCAGCGACATGTCTCCGCCTCTGTACCCCGACGGGTAGACCTTCATGTTGGCGTCCCAGTCGACGTATTTCTTGATTTTGCCGGCGATCGACCCGTAGGCGAAATAGCTGGTCTTTCGCGTGCGGCGGTATTTGCCGGTGATGTAGTCGCCGAGCGCGAACTGCGAGTAGGTGTGTATGTCGAACCCCACGCCGCCGTCGATGGTGCCGATCACGCCGTTGCGGTCCCACGGCTGCGCCTGCACGAACAGGCGGTTCGAAAGCCTTCGTTCGCAGAGCGTGTCGCGCGAGGCGTCGGGGTGGATGAACCAGTTGTCGTAATACTCGTGGCCCTCGGTGGCGACGAAGTTGCCGTTCTCGTCTTTCGACCCGCGTTCGTCGGTGTAGGTGCCGAAGATGTCGGTGTAGGTCTTGCTCCAAATATCGTACTCGATCGAGTGGCCGATGAATACGGCCGAGAGGTCGGCCAGCGAAAAATCGTTTTCGGTGACGCGTTGCAGCGGAATGGCGTAGGACTGCGTGAGGAAGAAGGCGTGGTTGCGGTAGATGTTTTCGGCCTTGGCGTTCGTCAGCCGCATCGGTACGCCCGACGGCATCTCGAAGACCGTGTCGCGGATCGCCCATTCGCCCACCACGCCGCCGTTCTCCTGCGTCTCGATGTGGTTGTTGACGTAACCGGCATGTACGGAGTAGCGCTTGCCCGTGTGGGCGACTGTCACGGCGATGTTCTGATTCTTGGTACGCGACCATTCGTAGAGTCCCCGCGTGCCGCGCGACTTGTAGTCGATGCTGAAACTGGTCGAGGGAGAGATGTTCTGCGCGTGGCGGATCTCGAAATTGGTCTCGCGGTAGCGTTTCTGTCCCGATTCGATGTAGGTCATTTGCAGGAAGGGACGTTTGCCGTTGTAGAACGGCGCGTTCCGCATGTCATAAATATAGGAGTGGAACGGGGAGGCGAAACTGAAATCCTGCCACTGGGGCCGCTCGAAATAGTTGAGCGGAACCGATCCCTGGCCGAGCGCGCCGATCGGCGCATCACCCACGCCGTTGCGGTAGAAGGGGTAGTCGATTCGCCACGCCGTGAGCGTGGTGTCGAGCGGTTCGATCCGCACGCGGTTGTAATCCTGGGAGACGTTCCATTTGAAGTTGGGCAGCGCCCGGATCGAATCGCTGAAAAAGTAGGATTCGAGCGGTTTTTTGATGCGCTTCTCCTTGGTCGAGTCGACGGGCTGCTGCGCCTGCCCCTCCTCGTCTTCGGGCGCGGGGTTCGGTACTCCGTAGAGGTTGGTGTTTTCGCCGCGTTGCTGGGCTCGCATGAGAGAACGGGCGTCGAGCTGGGCACAGACACGCCCCGGCAGCGCGCCGCCAAGAGCAGCACTGCCGGGAGCAGATATGTTCCGAGCCGTTTCGACATGCGTTTTCTTTCTTAGGCTTCGGCCGCCCTGAGTCCTTGCAGGAGCCACCGGACGAGCGAGACTACGACATAGAGAACGAAAATCGCGGGAATTGCGTATGCGCCGAGCGTAAGAATAAGTACGACGCACGCCCCCAGAAAGAGATAGCGCAGCCGGTTGCCCCTCCAGCCGAAGCCGTGGAATTTGAGTGCGAACATGCGGATCGGGCTGATCATGAGCCAGGCCGTCGCCGCCGCGGCGAGCAGTACGGCTTCATAGGGCAGCGAGAGCATCCCTTCGGCGTGGAGCAGACCCAGCGAGGCGCAGAAGAGGCCCGCCGCGGGCGAAGGCAGTCCGCAGAACTCCGTGCGCTGCGTGTCGTCGATGTTGAATTTCGCCAGCCGCAGCGCCGTCCCGACGGCCAGCAGCAGTACGATCCAGCTCCAAGGGCCTCCCGTATCGGCCGTCCACCACGAACTGCCGGCCTGCCATGCCAGTGTGAGCATGACGGCCGTCGGTGCGACGCCCGACGAAACCATGTCGGCCAGCGAATCGAGCTGCAACCCGATCGGCGAGGACTGGTGGAGCAGCCGTGCCGTGAAGCCGTCGAAAAAATCGAAGACGGCCGCCAGCACCAGCAGCCAGAAGGCCAGATGCAGGTCGCCGTCGGTGAGTATCGCCACCGTCGCTATCATCCCGCAGAGCAGATTCGAGAGCGTGAGCAGGTTGGGAATGGTAAAGAGCTTGATCTTCATATTCGTGCCCGACAATTGATAGATTGACCGACAAAGTTACGAATTATTTTTCGGTTTTCGGGCAAATGTGCCGAAAACCGATCGGACACGGCCTTTTTCTCCGCTGTTTGCGGGGCGATGCAGGGGGCGATGCCTGTGTCGGAATTGGTTTGGACTTCCTCCTGAGGATGACAGGATTTGTCGTTCCGGACGGAATGCAGTGGAGCGTAGGAATCTTTCCGCTCTTTTCGCAGTGCGATCCGGCAGGCCGGAGACCTGCCATGTGCGGACGCAAACGAATAATCACCATTGCGCGAAGCGCGCAATAATCTCCGCATTGCACCGGAGGAGGAATCAGATCGGACGGCGGTTCGAGCGCCCGGAGCGGGCGTGCAAAACGACGGGCAGCAGGCGAGTGCAGAGGCCGCTTGCGGACTTTGCCGAGCCGCCACAGTCGAAGCGGTGCAATCTTTTGCGCCGCAACAGCGCAATCTTTTGTGCCCGCTCAGTGAGCACCGCCGTCCGATCCCGACGGAGGTGCCCTGCGGACACTTTTGGCGCCACCTTTCGGTGACAAAAGGTGGTAAATCCGCTCCTTGCAGGAGACGCCGAATCGGAGGTCGGGATGCTTCCCGAAGTGAGAATTAGGTTGTTTTGCAGTGCGATCCCGCAGGCCGGAGGCCTGCTAAAATACAGTTTCGAAAGATTCGCTCTTCGGCCGCAGCCGAAGAGCGGAAGCCCGCAGCCGCTCATGCAGAGGGCGGCATCGCTCCGCCTGCGGCCTCCGGCACATCCTCCGCCGGCCGCGGACTGACAAAGGGAGATCGCACTTTGGCTGCACCGAGAATATTTCGCCTCGGCAAAAAGCAAATTAATTTGCATTGCTTCCGGCTTTTCGTATCTTTGGCTTGCCGAAGATATTTCCGTTCGGCAATGTTCGAATAAATTTGACATTGCCCTCGCTTATTCGTATCTTTGACTTCACCGAAGATACTCCGTCTCGGCATAATCAAACATGAATGTTTGCTTCTGCCCTCGACTTTTTCTATCTTTGTATATTATTTCAGGAACAATCAAACGAGATACGATATGAATCGCTACTGTATCATCATGGCGGGAGGCGTGGGAACCCGCTTCTGGCCGCTGAGCCGGCAGAACAAGCCCAAGCAGTTCCTCGACATCATGGGGACGGGCAAATCATTCCTGCGCCATACGTTCGAACGCTTCGCGCCGCTGGTGCCCGACGAAAATTTCATCGTGGTGACCAACCGACGTTACAAGGAACTGATCCGCAATATCCTTCCCGAGATCCGCGAAGAACAGATTCTCTGCGAGCCGATCGGCCGCAATACCGCGCCGGCCATCGCCTACGCCGCCTACTGGTTGCGGAAACACGATCCCGAAGCGCAGATGATCGTCACGCCGGCCGATCACTGGGTGGTCGACGAGGAGGGGTTCCGCTCGATCATCGGCGAGTGCCTCGATTTCGTGACGGGCCACGATGCGTTGATGACCGTCGGCATCCGTCCCACACGCCCCGAAACGGGTTACGGTTATATACAGGCCTCGGCCGACGAGACCATTTGTCCGGTGAAGAGTTTTACGGAAAAGCCCAATCTGGAACTGGCCCAGACCTTCGTGCAGTGCGGCGAATTCTTCTGGAATTCGGGTATTTTCGTCTGGAAGGTCCGCGATATCGTGCGGGCCTTCGCCCAATACCTGCCCGAACACCATGCGCTGTTCTCGTCGGTCGAGGCGGCGTTCGGTACGCCGCAGGAGGACGAGGCCGTCGAACGGGTCTTTTCGTGCAGCCATCCCATTTCGATCGATTACGGCGTCATGGAGAAGGCCGGCAACGTCTACGTGCGCTCCAACGCCGACGTGGGTTGGAGCGACGTGGGGACGTGGGGTTCGCTCTACCAGCTCTCGCGCAAGGACCGTTACGCCAACGCCAAGCCTGCGGAGGGTTGTTACGCCTACGATACGCGCAACTGCATCATCTCGCTGCCCGAAGGCAAGGTGGCCGTCGTGAGCGGGTTGAAGGAGTACATCGTCGTCGATACGGAGGACGTGCTGATGATCTGCCCGCGCGGCGAGGAGCAGAACATCAAGAAGTATATCGACGAGGTGAAGTTCAACAAGGGCGAGGAGTATATCTGATAATCGATGAATAACGATTGACAATTGAACGAAAACGAACGGCTCGGAACGCAGCGTCTCTATGCGTTGTTCGAGCGATACCCCGCCGTCGCGACCGACTCGCGGCGGGCAGGTGAAGGGACGATCTTCTTCGCCCTCAGGGGCGACCGTTTCGACGGCAACCGCTTCGCCCTGGCGGCGCTCGATGCCGGTGCGGCCTGCGCCGTCGTCGACGATCCGGCGGTCGCGGCGTCGGCCGGAGAAGCTTATGCCGGACGGATCGTGACGGTAGACGACGCGCTGGCGGCCTTGCAGGCGCTGGCGTGCGAGCATCGTCGCAGGCTCGGCATTCCGCTGCTGGCGATCGTCGGCAGCAACGGCAAGACCACGACCAAGGAGCTGGTGAGCCGCGTGCTGGCCGAAAAATACGCGGTCTACGCCACGCGCGGTAACCTCAACAACCACATCGGCGTGCCGCTCACGCTGCTCGCCATGACCCGCGACACAGGAGTTCGGCGTGGTCGAGATGGGAGCGAGCGCCTGCGGCGAAATCGCCCTGCTCTGTGCGATCGCCGAGCCCAATTTCGGCCTGATTACCAACGTCGGGCGGGCGCACCTCGAAGGATTCGGGGGTGTCGAAGGTGTGCGGCGCGGCAAGGGCGAGCTGTATGACTATCTGGCTGCCAACGGCGGCCGTGCCTTCGTGCGGCGCGACGACGGGACGCTGGTGAAAATGGCCGCCGAACGGGGAAATCTGGCGGTGGAATTCTACGATCCGGCGATCGCCGACGGCGTCGGGCATCGGCTCGAAGGGGCGTTCAACCGCCTGAACGTAGCGGCGGCGATGGCCGTAGGCCGTTATTTCGGCGTGGACGAGGAGCGTATCCGCGACGCCGTGGCCGCATACCGGCCCGACAACAACCGCTCGCAGCGGCGATCGACGGCCCGCAATACGCTCGTCGTCGATTGTTACAACGCCAATCCGTCGAGTATGCAGGCGTCGCTGGCCAATTTCCTCGGCGAGGAGTCGGTCGGCGGCAAGGTCGCCGTGTTGGGCGATATGCTCGAATTGGGGGCGTGGAGTGCGGCGGAGCATCGTGCGGCGGTCGAACAGGCGCTTGCGGGCGACGTGGAGCAGTTGTGGCTGGTGGGGACGGAGTTCTCCGCCGCGTGGCGTGCGATGGGGTGCGGCGACGAACGGGTGCGTCTGTTCGCCACGTGCGACGAAGCGGCCGCCGCGTTGCAGGCGTCGCCGTTTGCGGGCAAGTTCGTGCTGCTGAAAGGGTCGCACGGGATCGGACTGGAACGATTGATCGAGTGGTTGTGATCGGTCAGTGCTTTGGCTGATGCTTGTCCTGTGTCCGGCAGGAGAAAGCGCGGATAGTATGCGGATGCCCGACGGTCGTCGGGTGTCCGCGTTCGTTCCTTTCGGATCGGCCGAATTCGGCGGGCGGAAGATCGATTTTTCGAAAAAATTCCTAACTTTGTCAATCAGACGCGAATTCAAACTTAAAAAACGAGAATGGAACAGGAAAAACAATTGACCTCGTTGCCGGAGAACGCCTACCGCGAGCTGGCGCCGGGCGAGGAGTACACGCCGATGCTGCCGGCGTCGGCCGCTCCCGCCGAAGTGACGCCCTATTCGGTCGGGATGGGCATCGTCATGGCCGTCGTCTTTTCGGCTGCGGCGGCCTATCTGGGGCTCAAAATCGGACAGGTGTTCGAGGCGGCGATCCCGATCGCCATTATCGCCGTGGGCATGGGCAGCGTGCTCGGCAAGCGCAACATGCTGGGCCAGAACGTCATCATCCAGTCGATCGGCGCTTCGTCGGGCGTGATCGTCGCCGGGGCGATCTTCACGCTGCCGGCGCTCTACATCCTGGGGCTGGACGCGGCGTTTTACCAGATCTTCCTTTCGTCGTTGTTCGGCGGTCTGCTGGGCATCGTGCTGTTGATCCCGTTCCGCAGCTATTTCGTCAAGGAGATGCACGGCAAGTATCCCTTCCCCGAAGCGACGGCCACCACCGAGGTGCTCGTGTCGGGCGAGAAGGGCGGCGCGCAGGCCAAGCTGCTCGCCGTGGCCGGTGCCGTGGGCGGACTGTACGATTTCGTGGTGTCGACTTTCGGGGCATGGACGGAATCGGTTTCGACGCGCATCTGCGATTTCGGCGCGATGTGCGCCGACAAGTTCAAGGTGGTCTTCGGTCTCAATACCGGCGCGGCGGTGTTGGGCTTAGGCTACATCATCGGCCTGAAATACGCCACGATCATCACCGCGGGTTCGTGCCTGGTGTGGTTTCTCGTCGTGCCGTTGGTGGGATCGGTGATCCCCGATGCGGCGAGCGTATCGCCCGAACAACTGTTCAAGGATTTCGGCCGGCCGATCGGCATCGGCGGCATCGCGATGGCCGGGCTCGTCGGCATCGTGCGGCAGGCGGGGATCATCCGTCAGGCGTTGGGGCTGGCCGTGAAGGAGCTGGGCGGTAAGAAGACCGCCGAGCAGACGACCGTGCGTACGCAGCGCGACCTGACGATGCGGCTGATCCTCACGGTCGTGATCGCCACGCTGGCGGCGCTGCTGGTCTTCTTCCAGTTCGGCGTGCTGGGCAACTGGGCGCAGACGCTCGTGGCGCTCGCGATCGTCTTCGTGATCGCTTTCCTTTTTACGACCGTGGCGGCCAACGCCATCGCCATCGTGGGGACGAATCCCGTGTCGGGCATGACGCTCATGACGCTGATCCTTTCGTCGCTGGTGCTCGTCTCGATCGGACTGAGCGGCAAGAGCGGCATGACGGCCGCGCTGGTCATCGGCGGCGTGGTCTGCACGGCCCTCTCGATGGCCGGAGGCTTCATCACCGATTTGAAGATCGGCTACTGGATCGGTACGACGCCGGCCAAGCAGGAGGCGTGGAAATTCCTCGGCACGGCCGTTTCGGCGGCGACGGTGGCGGGCGTGATGATCGTGCTCAACCGCACCTACGGTTTCGTGGGCGAGGGTGCGCTCGTGGCGCCGCAGGCCAATGCGATGGCGGCCGTGATCCAGCCCTTGATGGAGGGCGGCACGACGCCGTGGGTGCTCTATTTCATCGGCGCCGTGCTGGCGCTGGTGCTCACCTCGATCGGCGTGCCGGCGCTGGCCTTCTCGCTGGGCATGTTCATCCCCATGGAGCTGAACGCCCCGCTGGTGGTGGGCGGACTGGTGGCGTGGTTCGTCTCGAACCGCTCGAAGGACGCTGCGGTGAACAAGGCTCGGCTCGACCGCGGTACACTCATTGCGTCGGGCTTCATCGCCGGCGGTGCGCTGATGGGTGTCGTTTCAGCCGTGCTGAAATTCGCGGGCGCCGACTGGTACTTCGGGCAGTGGGCGTCGTCGAACGGCGCCGAATGGTTGGGGTTTGCGATGTATGCGGCTCTGATCGGCTATATGGCCTGGCACACGATGCGTGCGAAGCCCGAATAGGAGTAATTATTTGAAATCAAATGAAAAATATACTGATATATATTGCAGGCGTCTTAACAGGTATTGTCTTGACGATTCTGATGGCTGTCCTTTTGACGTCAAGCAACAGTGTAAATATTCCGATAGAAGAACAGCAAGGTGTTACGTTGTTTGATGAACCGGGGGATAGTGTCGATGCTAAGCGGTTCAGCCGACGAAATGAAGGCGTTGGGAATGACGGAAGTGACGATGGATGCGCACGGCTACGTGATGGGTACCGTGCCCGCCACGCCGGGCTGCGAGTCGGCGCCCGTCGTCGGTTTTATCGCGCACGTCGACACCTCGCCCGACATGAGCGGCAAGGACGTCCGTCCCCGCACGATCGAGGAGTACGACGGCGGCGACATCGTGCTTAACGGTCAGTTGACGATGCGCGTGGCCGATTTCCCCGAGCTGGCGTTCTTCAAGGGGCACACGCTCATCCATACCGACGGCACGACGCTGCTGGGCGCCGACGACAAGGCGGGCGTGGCGGAGATCATGACCGCCGCCGAGTATCTGCTGGCGCACCCCGAGATCGAGCACGGCAAGATCCGCATCGGCTTCACGCCCGACGAGGAGGTGGGCCGCGGGGTCGATTTCTTCGACGTCAGGGCCTTCGGCGCCGACTTCGCCTACACGGTCGACGGCGGCATGGAGGGTGAGCTGGAGTACGAGAACTTCAACGCCGCCAGCGCCAAGATCGCCGTGCAGGGCCGCAACGTCCACCCGGGTTATGCCAAGAACAAGATGATCAACGCCATCGAGGTGGCCTGCGAGCTGAACGCCATGCTGCCCGCCGCAGAGCGTCCCGAACATACCGAAGGGTACGAGGGGTTCTACCACTGCGTGGGCTTCGACGGGACGGTCGAGCGCGCCGAGATCAGTTATATCATCCGCGACCACGACACCGCGAAGTTCGAACAGAAGAAGAGTTATCTGTGGAGCGCGGTCGACCTGTTGAAGAAAAAATACGGCGACGGGGTGTTGACGCTCACGCTGAAAGACCAGTATTTCAACATGCGTAAAATGGTCGAGCCGCATCCGCAGCTCATCGACAAGGCGATGGAGGCGATGCGGATGGCGGGCGTCGAACCGCTCGTGCGTCCGATCCGCGGCGGTACGGACGGTGCGCGGCTCTCGTTCATGGGACTGCCGTGCCCCAATCTCTTCACGGGCGGCATGAATTTCCACGGCAAGTTCGAGTACTGCTCGCTCACGACGATGCGCAAGGCCGTGCAGGTGATCCTGAACCTGGCGCAGCTGTGGGCCAAATAGCGCCTGACGATGGATCGGTACGGATTCTTGAAAACGGCGGCGGCCATCCCTTCGGTGCGGGTGGCCGACTGCGCCTATAACGGCGAGCGGATCGCCGCGCTGGTGGCCGAAGCGGCCGGACGCGGCGTCGAGGTCGTTCTCTTTCCCGAACTGTCGGTAACGGGCTATACCTGCGGCGATCTCTTCCTGCAACCGGCGCTGCTGGCTGCTGCCGAACAGACCCTTGCGGAGCTGCTGCGGCGTACGGCGGAACTGAACACGGCATTCGTGGTCGGCCTGCCCGTCGCGGTGGACGACATGCTCTACAACTGTGCCGTTGTGGCGGCCGCGGGCGAAGTGCTGGGTGTCGTGCCCAAGTGTCATATTCCCGACTACGCCGAGTTCTACGAGTCGCGCTGGTTCGCTTCGGGTCAGGGGCGCCCGACGGTCGAGATCGAGTTGTGCGGGCAGAGCGTGCCGTTCGGTCCCGACCTGCTGTTCGACATCGGCGGTGCGCGGTGCGCGGTGGAGATATGCGAGGATCTGTGGGTTCCGGCCCCTCCATCGGCGGAGGCGGCTACGGCCGGCGCCGAGGTGATTCTCAATCTTTCGGCGTCGCCCGAAACCGTGGGCAAAAGCGACTACGTGCGGCAGTTGGTCGTACAACAGTCGGCGCGCATGCGCGCGGCCTACCTCTACTGCTCGGCCGGTTTCGGCGAGTCGTCGACCGATCTGGTCTTCGCCGGCCATGCGCTGGTGGCCGAGAACGGCGCGGTGCTGGCCGCGTCGGAGCGTTTCTCGCTCGGTGAGCAGCTCGTCGTGGCCGACGTCGACTGCCAGCTGCTGCGCAACGACCGCTGCCGCACGACGACGTTCCGCCACAGCGGCGCGGGCGGCCGTACCACGGTCGCCGTGACGATGCCCGTGGCCTACGACCGTCCGTTCGACCGCACGGTCGAGGCGATGCCCTTCGTACCGGCGGAGGACGACCGGCGGCACAGCCGTTGCGAGGAGATTCTCAACATTCAGGCGACGGGATTGGCGCGCCGGCTGGCGCATACGCGGAGCACGAAGGCTGTCGTCGGCATTTCGGGCGGACTGGATTCGACGCTCGCACTGCTCGTGACGGTGCGTGCGTTCGACCGGCTGGGACTCGACCGGCGGGGGATCGTGGGGATCACGATGCCCGGTTTCGGGACGACCGGCCGCACCTACGGCAATGCCCTGACGTTGATGCGCGGACTGGGCGTCACGGCGCGCGAAATACCGATCCGCGCCGCCTGCGAACAGCATTTCCGCGACATCGGGCTGCCGGAAAACGACCGCTCGACGACCTACGAGAATGCGCAGGCGCGCGAACGGACGCAGATTCTGATGGACGTGGCCAACCGCGAAGGTGCGCTGGTCGTCGGTACGGGCGACCTGTCGGAACTGGCTCTGGGCTGGGCGACCTACAACGGCGACCAGATGTCGATGTACGGCGTCAACGCCTCGGTACCCAAGACGCTCGTGCGCCATATCGTCGAGTGGTATGCTGCGCACTGCGCCGAAGGGAGTGTGCGCGAGGTGTTGTGCGACGTGGCCGCCACGCCCGTCTCGCCCGAACTGCTGCCGGCCGATGCAGAGGGCGGTATCGCGCAGAAGACCGAAGAGCTGGTCGGCCCCTACGAGCTGCACGACTTCTTCCTCTACCGCTTCGTCCGGCAGGGGTTTTCGCCCGCGAAGATACTTTTTCTGGCCGAACGTGCGTTCGGCCGGCGTTACGACCGGGCGACGATCCTGCGGTGGATGAAGACCTTTTTCTCCCGCTTTTTCTCGCAGCAGTTCAAACGTTCGGCGATGCCCGACGGGCCGAAGGTGGGTTCGGTGGCGTTGTCGCCGCGCGGCGACTGGCGGATGCCGTCGGATGCGAGCGCCGCGGTATGGCTCGCCGAGATCGACCGGCTCGAAAAGGAGTGAACGAAACAAATTATCGGAATTTATGAAGAGACTTTTGATGTGCCTGCTGGCCGCGTGCTGCGTTGTACCGGCCGTCGGGCAGGATTGGAAAGAGGCGTTGAAGAGCGCGGCCTCGAACGTCGTCGACAAGGCGACGGGCGGCAAGGCGACCGAAACGCTGATGATCGGCGACTGGCAGTACGAGGCGCCGGGCGTGAAGTTGGAAAGCGACAACGCGCTGGCCGACGTCGGAGCGTCGGCCGTGACGGGCAAAATGGAGGAGCAGCTCGAAAAGCTCTACGCGCTGGCGGGTATCCGTGCCGGTGCGTGCAAGTTCTCGTTCGCGGCGGACAAGCGCTTCACGGCGACATTCGGCAGCCGGACGTTCACCGGAACCTACGAGTTCACGGGCGAGAGCCACGATATCGCGCTGCATTTCGAAATGTCGTCGAAATACGATCTGGGGACGCTCAACGGCAAGACCTACTTGTCGGGGACCGACCTGCAAATCCTCTTTCCCGCTACGCGGCTGCTGAAAATGGTCGACGTGCTGGGGCAGAAACTCGCTTCGTTCAGCACGACGGCCGCGACGGTCAGCACGCTGGTCGGCAAGTTCGACGATCTCTAT
>VOFD01000941.1_pt1 | contig 36753 bp, 67 predicted proteins | sample 5384101 | NCBI WGS metagenome assembly VOFD01 (sample SAMN12384723, study PRJNA508395) | human gut metagenome | isolation source: healthy gut C | host: Homo sapiens
CAATTCTTACGTTGATTGCGATGATTACATCCCTGATTGTCGGACTTTTCACCGCATTGGCAAGGATATCAAAGCGGCGGTGGTCGCGGACCTTAGCGGTGTTTATATCAACATTTTCCGTGGAACACCATTGCTTGTGCGGGGTTATCATTTTATTCTTTGCCTTTCCGTATCTGGGGATTCAGATGGACCGATGGACAACCGCAATCCTTGCCCTGACGTTAAACAATGGTTCCTATGTGGCAGAGTTTATCCGTGGCGGTATTCAGTCAATTGATGCCGGACAGGAGGAAGCGGCGAAGTCGCTTGGTATGAATTATGTGAAAATGATGTTTTTGTCATCTTGCCTCAGGCATTAAAACAGGCCGCGCCGGCATTGGCAAACTCATTTGTATCGTTGTTGAAAGATACAGCGCAGGTATCCGTAATCGGCGTGGAGGAGCTTCTGAAACAGGGGCGCTCCATGCAGTCGATGACGGCAAATGCAACCCCTCTTATGGCGGTCGCAATTATTTATCTTGTAGTGACACTTCCATTTATTTATGCAATTGACAAAATGGAAAAGAAACTTATGGTAAAACGTTAATTTGAAAGGAGAGAAAAACAATGGGATTTTATGAAGAGACTTTATTACCAATGATTAAGAAAACGGTGGCCGTAATTGAAAAAACACCACATATGCAGGACATTTTACATGGCACAATGCCGGACGATCGATTTCGTTTCAGATTAAGCAGAATTACAATTACCTGATGGAGTTTACAAAATCTTTGGGCAGTTGGTTTTGCAAAATGTAACGGTTATGAGGAAATGAAAATCTGGTATGACCTTTTAACAGAAACAATGCATGATGAGGTTATTTTGAACCGTGATTTCTGGGCAAAAGAAAATCGGTGTCAGCATTGATGAGATGGAGAAAACCATCATGGCTCCGGGCAAACAGACCTACACTTCCTTCGAGCGTTCGAGAGCATGGGAAGGAGACCTTGCAACACAGGTTGTGGCATTGTTCCCTTGTACGATTCTTTACATGTTCTTTGGACTGGATTTGGTTCAGGTGTACTTTGCCGGAAGATAATATGTACCGTTTCTGGTTAGAGTTTTATATTACCGATGAGTATAAGAGCCACTGTGCAAGAGCAATTGCTCTCGTAAACAAAGTGACAGAAGGAAAAAAGTGAGCGTGAGCTTGCAAAACTTCAGGAAGTATTTGCCATTGGGCGCAACTACGAAATTCTTCAGTGGCAGGATATGTATTACAACATGAGAACATGGCCGTTGGATGAAATCTTCCCGGACAAATTTACGAATTATAAATTTGAACTGGATGTCAAAGAGATTGAAGGGTAGCGTGAAAAATGAATGCATTTAGCAGTATTTTGTTTCAGATTACCGTGATGTTTTTGCTCATTATGAGCGGTGTTTTTTTGTACCGGATTCACTGGATTTCGGAAGAGACAAATAAGCAGTTATCCAAGATTGTAATTTCATTTGTCAATCCGGCGCTGATGTTTTGTGCGTATACCATTGAATTTAAAGAATCGCTGTTAATCGGACTATTGGAAGCGTTTGGCGTTGCGGTTATTACCCATTTGCTCTTCATCGCAGTTTCAAAATTTTTACTTCGAAAAAAAAAGATGAAAGATATGGACTGGAACGGTACTCTTTGCATTTATTCGAACTGCGCCTTTATCGGGATTCCGTTAGTATCGGCGGTATACGGCTCAGAAGGGGTATTTTTATGTAACGGCTTACATTACGGTATTTAACCTTTTGATGTGGAGCCACGGTATTTACCTGATGAGTAAAGACGGAGAATTTGATTTTGTAAAAAAGTTCTTTTGTCACCGACGATACTGGCAACCATTCTTGGTATGATTGTATTTTTTGCAAAAATACCGGTCCCACAGGTGATTCTAAAACCGCTTGAATATATTGGCAGTATGAATACACCGCTTGCCATGATTGTTTCCGGCGTTACGATTGCTCAGTCGGGATTTATAAAGGCATTAAAGAATGGAAGAATTTATCAGATTTCTTTTTGGAAACTGCTTTTTGTGCCGCTTGTGGTGATGGCGATGTTTCTTTTTTACCGGTGTGAACCACATGGCACTTATGGCAACAATTCTTGTAGCAGCTTGTCCGGTGGCAACCGCATCGACGTTGTTAGCCATGCAGTATGGACAGGACGATAAATATGCTTCACAGATTTTGGCATGACGACGATTTTGTCGGTTGTAACACTTCCCCTTTTAGTGTTTTTGGGGGAGATTGTTCAGTAGGAGGTGGTGCCTGTGAGAAATGAAGATGCAAGGAGTAAACGGGTAGCATTGGTTTCAGCTGTGTGTTAAATGGAAATAATAAAGTGCAGGAACTGTCCGTTATCCGGGAGCGTGCAGACCAATACTTGATTTGCTGATGGAATATGATATTGGAATTATGCAGATGGATTGTCCGGAAACTCTTTATCTTGGAATTACAAGGTGGTCGGCAACAAAGAATTTGTATGATACGCCGGGGTATCGTAGGCACTGCAGAAAATTGGCAGAAAAGCAGGCAGATTATATTCAATGTTATTATGATGCCGGCTACGAGGTAGTGGCAATTTTCTGATTAATGGTTCTCCTTCCTGTGGATGCGATGTAACCTGCTTCGATGAGAGGTGGGGGGCACTCCAATGGATATGGGGAGAGGATTCTACGTTTATAGAAGGAAAAGGCGTATTTGTCGAAGAACTTGCGAAAGAATTGGAAGAAAGACAAATAGAGAAACCTTATAATTACGGACTGGACTTAGAAGATATGACCGTGTCCATTGAAACAATATGTGAAAAATTAAAACAATATCTGGAAGAGAGAAAGGAGGACGCAGTATGGAAGCACCAATCATAGAACTAAAAAATGTGAAAAAGCTTTGGCGATTTGGAGGTATTAAAGGATATTAATGTTTCCGTAGGCAAAGGAGAAGTGATTGTACTGATTGGTCCTTCGGGTTCCGGAAAGAGTACTTTGCTTCGCTCAATTACTTCACTTGAAACGATACAGGGAGGCGCAAAGATCGAGTTTCATGGAAAGCCGATTGCACTGCCGGGGAAAAAGAGCAAATCGATTAAACATGAAAAAGGTGAGACAGCAGATTGGTATGGTGTTTCAGCATTTTAACCTTTTTCCGCATTTGTCAGTGGAGAGTAATATCGAACTGGCACTTCGCCAGGTAAAACATGTGAGTAAAAAGAAGCGGCAGAGATTGCCGATAAACTTTTTGATTAAGGTTGGATTGGAAGATAAAAAAGATGCAAAACCGGGACAGCTTTCCGGTGGACAGAAGCAGCGAATTGCGATTGTCCGTGCGCTTGCCATGAATCCGGAGGTGATGTTGTTTGATGAGCCGACATCAGCACTTGATCCGGAAATGGTAGAAGAGGTGTTGAAAGTAATGGTGAATCTGGCAAAACAGGGAATGACAATGATTGTTGTTACCCATGAGATGGGATTTGCCAAAGAGATTGCAGATCGTGTAATTTTCATGGATGGCGGCTATATTTTGGAGGACGCACCGCCGGCAGAACTTTTCAACAATCCAAAGAATGAGCGGTTAAAAAGCTTTCTTGGAAAGATTTTGCATTAAAAAGTGTAACGAGGAAGAAAAGGGGAGGTGGCCTATGTCAATTACATTACGTCAGTTGTGTGCCAGTGATAATTACCGGTACGGTCTGCATATGGTGGCGAGGCGAAGAAGGACTGGATAAAATTGTCCAATGGGTACATACGTTAGAAGATGAGGAAGTAGGAGATTTCCTGCACGGTGGCGAACTGATTTTCACGACAGGTATCGGACACAGGAATATGGAAATTTTAGAATGGCTGCTTCCGCTCATAAATAAATTAAAAAGAAAATGATAGCTTCCGGGATTGTTATCAATACCGGACCATACATCAAAAAAATTCCGGATGAAGTGATTCAGTTTGGAAATGAGTTTGGCTTTCCGATTTTTACAATGCCGTGGGAAGTTCATGTTGTGGATGTGACCAGAGATTTTTTTGCAGCCAGATTATCGAGATGGATAAGCGTGAAGATAACATCGGTAACATTTTGCAAAATGTGATTTTCTATCCGGGCGATTTGGAAAAGTATACACCAAGACTTCAAAAAAACGGTTTTTTTTCCTTCTGAAACCTGCTTTGCCTTTTAGGCGTGAAGGCGGTAGAAGGCAAAAAAGATAGCAATACAAAACAGTATTTTTGCCAAACAGTTTATTAAGCGCAAGGTTAAAAGCCTTTGCGGCCAGGTCGGATTTTTGAGCTACAGGATGTTTTATACTTTGCTCTGGGTGACTGCGAGAAACATTTACTGCATCAGATTGTTTCCGGAATTTGTGAGGTCTCCGGTGATAAGAAAGACCAGAAACTGTATGTCTGTGTTGGCTCAAATGAGGACGGGCTTGCCAAATTGTCGGAAAACTATAAGCGGATTTCTCTCATGTTTCCAATTTGCGAGGCGCATGGGGAAGAAGTTTTGTTTTACGATGAATTAGGAATAAAAAGATTTTATTGTCAGTTAGTGACATGGAGTCGCTTCGGCGTTACGAACATGAAATGCTTGGACGACTGGAAGAATATGACGATGGAAATGGCACTAATTTTCTGGAAATATTTAAGATGTATCTGGATTGTGACGGCAGTGTGCGGCGCGTGGCAGAACAGACTTTTACGCACCGCAATACCGTGAATTACCAGATTAAGAAGATTAAAAATATTATTGGATATGATATCAGCAGTCTGGAAAGCCGCTTAGAATTAATGTTAGCTTACCAGATTCGGGATATTTTACAGTGAAAGGAGCGTTTGCTATGATGGACATGTATGAAAAAAATTGGAGAAATCAAAAGCAGGATTTGAAAATGATATGGTTGATTTTGCCAGACGTCTGATTCAGACAAAAAGTATCAGCGGAACAGAGGGCGGCGTGGCAAAACTGTATCAGGATGAAATGAAAAAGTTAGGTTATGATGAAGTGTTTCAGGATGTCGCCGGTAATGTTATAGGCTTAATTCGTGGTGATGAAGAAGGTCCGACTATTATGTTTAATTCGCATATGGACCATGTAAGTGAAGGTGATGTGGCAAACTGGGAAGGATATGACCCATATGGTGCCGAGATTGATGTGTGTGAAGTTGACAATCGCGAGAAAACAGGAACAGAACTTGCCAAATGTATTCATGGACGGGCTGCCTCAGATACAAAGGGCGGCGGTGCCGTACAGATTTACTCCGGTGCAATTATTTTAAAACTTCGTGAGCTTGGTTATCCAATCAAGGGAACGTATATGTTTACCGGCGTTGTTTTGGAAGAAACGAGTGAATGTGCGGGAATGAAGTACATGGTTGACCATACATTCAAAGAACGCGGGCTGGATTATGATGCATTGGTTTCTTCTGAGGCAACTTCTTTGAATTTGTATCTTGGACACCGTGGACGTACGGAATTTTTAATTACGGTTTATGGACGTACTTCTCACGGAAGTGCTCCATGGCTTGGCATTAATGCCATTTACAAGGCAATGCCTTTGATTGCAAAGTTAAAAGATGAGTTGTATCCATCGCTTCCATCGGATGAGAAACTTGGTAAGTCAACGATTTCTCTGAATATTATCGAGTGTTCACCGGGAGCATTGTCCATTGTTCCGGATAAATGTATGCTTTCGATAGACCGCCGTACGGTTCCCGGCGAAACGGATGAGGAAGTGTTGGCTCAGTTCCAGAAGGTGATTGATGAAGTGGTCGCGACAGATCCGGAATTCAAGGCAGATGTAAAGATAAAGAGTGCGGTGGAAAAAACATTTACCGGAATGGAAATGGAGGAAGTGAAAAAATGTACTTCCATGGCGTTTGCCGGAAGATCATCCGTTTACCGATGCATGTGCCGAAGGCCTAAAAGGAAATCGGTCAGGATGCGAAATTGGATTACTGGATTTTTGCTACGGATATGAGCCTTAATTCCGGACGCGACAAGAAACCATCGATTGGTTATTCGCCGATGCGGGGAGCAGTACGCACATACGCCGTATGATAAGGTACGAATTGATTTTATGATGGAGGCATTATCCGGCAACGCCGCCATTTTCTTAAAGAGTCGCGAGGCGGGAAAAGGAATCGGACAGAGTTTGTAAGAAGTTTAGATAAATAACTTCGGATTGGAGGCTTTATGAAAATGAAACTGGATAAAATACAGAGAATTCATATGCGGGACTTTATTACACCGGACCGGTTTCGTACCGTCGAGAGAGAGCAGTATGATTATGCGCATGGGGTGCATGAAATTCCGGTTGTGATTGATTTGGATAAAAAACGGAGAAACGCTTAAGTTTTTCCGTTGGCGAGCGTGGACAGATTTTCGGATTTGCTACGGCGTTTGGTGAATTGCTTAGGCGGTTTGATGAAGTAGAGCGCATTAGCATGGAGCCGACCGAGGAAGATTATTTATTTATGGTTGTTATCCGTGGCAAAAAATGATGAATATTATCTTGTGTCAGAAACGGAGATTGTTGTTTTATTGGAGGGTGCACTAAGAATTCCTTCCCAGCGGTAGTTGAAAGGAAGAAAACCTGTGGTACACTATGGTTGAAAATGAAGCAAGGATATGAGAATTATGATGTACACAGGAAAACAGCTAAGGGCACTTGTGATGCTCTTATGTTTGAGCAGTTTTTAAATGTAATGGTCGGCATGGTGGATACGCTGATGGTTTCCAAGGCGGGAGAAGCGCGGTATCCGGCGTGGCACTTACGACTAATATTAATCTATTGATTATTCAGGTAATGGCGGCACTTGCGACAGGAGGTGCCGTCGTTTGCAGTCAGTACAACGGACGGCGTGATACAAAAGATGCTACTTATGCGGCGAGGACAGTTGGAAACGGCGTTGTTTATTTTCTCCATGGCGGCAGCGTTTATTTGTGCTGTTTTTGGAAAGCAGATGTTACCGGCAATCTTTGGAAGTGTAGAAGATTCGGTTATGCACAGTGCATGGATTTATATGTTTGTAACGGCACTTTCTTATCCATTTCTTGGAATTTATAATGCGGGAGCCGCCATTTTCAGAAGTGTGGGAAACAGCAAGGTCAGCATGGGACTCAGTGTGTTAATGAATGCGATTAATATTGCGCTGAATGCAGTTTTGGTGGCACTCGGCTATGGGGTGCTTGGTGTGGCTCTTGCAACGCTTGTGAGCCGCGTTGTCTGTGGAATCTGTATGACCGTTTTGGTTGCCCACCCGTATAATCCTTTGCAGATAAAGAAATTTTCTTCACTGCTTCCGAATAAAAAATGATTCTTCGGATTCTCCGTATCGGAATTCCAAGCGGTATTGAAAATAGTATGTTTCAAGTGGGAAAATTGATGGTAGTAAGCATGATCACGAGATTTGGAACAGCGGCGATCGCGGCAAACTCGGTCAGTTATTCCATTATTGAATTTCCGAATATTCCGGGGATGTCGATGGGCCTTGCCCTGATTACCGTGGTGGGAACCTGCCTTGGAGCCGGTGAGGTGGTACAGGCAAAAAAAATACACGAAAAAAACTGATGTTGTTTGCTTATCTGGGAGATTGGATCATGAATCTAGTTTTGTTTGTATTTGCCGTTCCGATTGTATCGGTATTTTCTCTTTCGCCGGAAGCAACCCGGATGGCGGCGGAGGTGCTTCGCTGGTTTAGTACAATTGCTGTTTTTATCTGGCCACTCAGTTTTACCCTGCCAAATGCATTGCGGGCAGCGGGCGATGTGAAATTTACGATGCTGACAGGAATTATTTCCATGTGGCTGTTCCGCGTGCTTTTTGCAGTTATTTACTTGCGGTGGTATGTAACATGGGTATTTTAGGTGTGTGGTTTGGTATGTTTATTGACTGGGCGGTTCGCTCGCTGTTATTTGTTGTGAGATATTTGTCCGGGCGTTGGCAGATGAAAAAAGTGATTTAAGATATTTACTGATTTTAAGGAGAACTGGTTATGATACAAGAAATTGCACCAAAAAAGTTTGATAACGCTTATCATGCAAAAAGTCCAAAACCGGATGATTTTGTGCTTGTTTTTCGTGGACATGGGAAACCGGATGACAGGATTTTGTGCCGTATTGAAGATGGAAAAATTGTGCTTCCAACCTATAGTGAATTGGGGTGTGAAAAGCATTTATTACAATATTTATTTTCGATTGATGAAACCTGTTATTTTCTTTATATGCCGGGGGATTTATCAGCGGGTTTGTTTATATCAGACATTTTTTCTTTTTCCTATGAACCAATTCGGAGGTCTCCGCAGAAATGACCCGGTATACACTTGCTTTGCCGGTATGACAGGATATCATTTGTATGTCTGGTACCGCGACAATGTTTTTTGCGGGCGCTGTGGTGCAAAAACCGTGCATGATAAAAAAGGAGCGGATGAAGAGGTGCCCGCATTGTGGAAATTTGATTTTTTCAAAGATTGCCCCGGCGGTGATTATCGGATTAATTCATGAGGATTCTATTTTGATTTCCACGTATGCAGGCCGTCCCTACAAAGGGCGTGCACTGCTTGCCGGTTTCTGTGAAATTGGTGAGACACCGGAGCAGACGGTCGTGCGTGAGGTGCAGGAAGAAGTGGGGCTTCGTGTAAAAATATTCGTTATTTTGACAGCCAGCCGTGGGGATTTGATTCGAATCTTTTACTTGGTTATTACTGCGAAGTGGATGGCGGTACTTCGATTACAATGGACGAAACGGAACTTGCAACGGCACGCTTTGTTAAGCGGGATAAAATTGAAGAAGATAAAAATCTTTTAAGTCTTACGGCAACGATGATTGACCGGTTTCGCAAAGGCCTGGAATAGCTTTTTTACGGTGGCTCATTGACCCCGGTGGCTGGCAGTGCTTCAGGTTCCCTATCTTTTGTGGGTGTTTTTTGCCGGTCTTAAATGCGTCGGTGTGGTGGATGAAAAAATAGAAACGAACAAATGTTCATTTTCTCATTGCAATACAATTTTCAATGTGCTATACTTGTATCACGAGTAGTGAACGACCTATCGATAGGGAATGAATCATATGATTTGTTCCCTATGTTGTTATAACAATTCATCCAGACGGAGGTGGACAAATAAACGATGGACCATTTCGTATTACATTCGAATATCAGCCGACCGGTGACCAGCCGCAGGCAATTGATGCTCTTGTGAAAGGCTTTCAGGAAGGAAATCAGTTTCAGACACTTCTTGGTGTTACCGGTTCCGGTAAAACTTTTACGATGGCAAATGTGATTGAAAAATTGAATAAGCCGACGCTTGTGATTGCACATAATAAGACACTGGCGGCACAGCTGTATGGAGAATTTAAAGAATTTTTCCCGGAGAATGCGGTAGAATATTTTGTGTCATACTATGATTATTACCAGCCGGAAGCCTATGTGCCTTCGACCGATACCTATATAGAAAAGGATTCGGCAATCAATGACGAAATTGATAAACTGCGCGCCACTCGGCGACAGCGGCACTGACTGAGCGCAGTGATGTGGTTATGTATTGCGAGTGTTTCGTGCATTTATGGACTGGGTAGCCCCAATCGATTATCAAAATATGACGGTCTCTCTGCGTCCGGGCATGGAAAAGGATAGGGATGAGGTGATTCGGCGTCTGATTGATATTCAGTACACGCGGAATGATATGGATTTTCATCGTGGCACGTTCCGTGTGCGTGGTGATGTAGTTGAGATTTTTCCGGCATCGGCAAGTGACCGTGCGATTCGGGTTGAGTTCTTTGGAGATGAAGTAGACAGGATACAGGAAATTGATGTTGTGACCGGAGGCGACGGCGGACTTAGAGCATATGGTTGTTTTCCGGCATCTCATTATGTAGTGGCACCGGATAAGATGGAGCGTGCGATTGCGGGAATTGAAAAAGAACTGGATGAGCGCGTGAAGTATTTTAAGAGTGAGGATAAATTGATTGAGGCGCAGCGGATTTCCGAGAGGACACATTTTGATGTTGAGATGTTACGGGAGACCGGTTTTGTTCCGGCATTGAGAATTATTCCATGCATTTGAACGGGTTACAGCCGATGGAAACGCCGATGACTTTGATGGATTATTTCCCGGATGATTTTTTGATTATTGTGGACGAGTCGCATATTACGATTCCACAGATTGGCGGGATGTTTGCCGGTGACCAGTCGAGGAAATCTACACTTGTAGAATACGGGTTTCGCCTGCCTTCTGCCAAAAGTAACCGCCCTTTGAACTTTGAAGAATTTGAGGGGCATATTAACCAGATGATGTTTGTTTCGGCTACGCCTTCAACGTATGAGACTGAGCATGAGCCGCTTCGTACCGAGCAGATTATTCGTCCAACAGGGCTGTTGGATCCGGAGCTTGATGTCCGGCCGGTTAAAGGACAGGTGGATGATTTACTCGGAGAGATTCGAAAGGTTACCGAGAAGAAGGGAAAGGTTCTCGTTACGACACTGACAAAACGAATGGCAGAGGATTTAACGAAATATTTAAAGGAAGTCGGGGTGCGCGTGCGGTATCTGCATTCGGATATTGATACGCTGGAGCGTTCAGAAATTATTCGCGATATGCGTCTGGATGTGTTTGATGTCTTAGTCGGAATTAACCTTTTGCGAGAGGGTCTTGATATTCCGGAGATTCAGTTGGTAGCGATTCTGGATGCGGACAAAGAAGGTTTCTTGCGTTCGGAGACTTCTTTGATTCAGACAATTGGGCGTGCGGCACGAAACTCGGAAGGACATGTTATTATGTATGCGGATAAGATTACCGATTCTATGCGTAAGGCAATTGATGAAACCGAGCGGCGCCGCAAGATACAAAAAGAATATAATGAAGAACACGGCATTGTGCCAAAGACAATTCAGAAGGCGGTGCGTGATCGAATCCGTATTTCAAAGAAAGCGGTACGGATATTACGGAAGAAGAGAAAGATCCGGAATCCATGAGTTTTTGAGGAATTGCGGCGTCATATTGCTAAGATGATGAAACAGATGAATCAGGCAGCGGCTGAGTTGAATTTTGAAAAAGGCCGCTTAAAACTGCGTGACCGGATGATTGAATATAAAAAGCATTTAGAGGAAATCCGCAGTGAACTTTAGAAGCAAAAAGCGATGGAGGTTAGTATGGATACAAAGCGAGAAATACGGATACGAGGTGCCAAAGAGCATAATCTTCAAAATATTGATTTGGATATTCCAAGAGATAAATTTGTGGTGTTGACTGGTTTAAGCGGTTCGGAAAGTCATCGTTGGCGTTTGATACCATTTATGCAGAAGGACAGCGCAGATATATGGAGTCGTTGTCATCTTATGCCAGAATGTTCTTGGGACAGATGGAGAAGCCGGATGTTGAGAGCTTAGAGGGCTTCCGCCGGCAATTTCAATTGACCAGAAGTCTACAAATCGTAATCCTCGTTCTACGGTAGGAACGGTTACGGAAATTTATGATTATTTTCGTCTTTTATATGCCAGAATTGGAATTCCTCATTGCCCGAAGTGTGGCAAGGAAATCCAAAAACAGTCGGTAGACCAGATGGTGGATGAAATTATGAAATTGCCGGAACGTACGAAAATTATGTTGCTTGCCCCGGTTGTGCGTGGACGCAAAGGTGAGCATGTAAAAGTGTTAGACAAGGCAAAGCGCGCTGGTTATGTGCGCGTTGTCGTGGATGGTAATTTGTATTCACTGGATGAAGAAATCAAGTTAGAGAAAAAATAAAAAACACAACATTGAAATTGTAGTGGACCGACTTTCAATTCGGGGAGGGAATTGAAAACGAATGACCGATTCTATTGAAACGGTGCTTAAGTTAGCTGATGGTTTATTAGTTGTCGATGTGATTGAGGAGAAAAAATTTCTTTCAGTCAGAGTTTTTCCTGCCCGGACTGTGGAATTAGTGTAGATGAAATTGAGCCACGCAGTTTTTCGTTTAACAATCCATTTGGTGCGTGTCCTGAATGTCATGGAATCGGTTATCGGATGGAGTTTGATGAGGATTTGATTATTCCGGATAAGACGCTTAGTATTGCGCAGGGGGCGATTGCGGCACCTGGGCCTGGCAGTCTGTGGTGAATCCGGATAGCTACAGCCGTGCGATTTTGGATGCGATGGCAGAGTTTTATGGATTTGATTTAGATACACCATATGGCGAATATCCGGAGGATGTTCATGACTTAATCTGGTATGGAACCGGCGGTCAGCGTGTGGAAGTTCATTATACCGGCAGACATGGACATGGTGTTTATAATATTGCGTTTGAGGGACTGCTTGGTAATTTACAGAAGCGATATCGTGAGACCGGTTCGGAGACTACGAAGCAGGAATATGAGTCATTTATGCAGATTACGCCCTGCCACGTCTGCGGCGGCAAGCGGTTGAAGAAAGAATCCCTTGCGGTTACGGTTGGGGATAAAATATTGCAGAAATTAGTGAATATTCCATTATTGATTTAAAGAAATTTATGGATGAATTAATGCTGACGGATAGACAAAAGCAGATTGGACGTCTGGTGTTAAAGGAAATTCGTTCCCGCCTGGGGTTTTTTGGTGGATGTTGGTCTTGACTATTTATCGTCGGCACGTGCGACGGCTACGCTTTCCGGTGGAGAAGCACAGCGAATCCGTCTGGCGACACAGATTGGTTCGGGACTTGTCGGTGTGGCTTATATTTTGGATGAGCCGAGTATTGGTCTGCATCAGCGGGATAATGACCGATTGATTGCTACGTTAAAGAAACTTCGTGACCTTGGTAATACGCTGATTGTCGTGGAACATGACGAGGATACCATGCGTGAGGCGGATTACATTGTGGACATCGGACCGGGTGCAGGGGAAAAATGGCGGGCATGTAGTTGCGTGCGGTACGGCAGAGGATTTGATGAAAGTGCCGGAGTCGATCACAGGCGCTTATTTAAGTGGGAAAAAGCAGATTCCGGTGCCGGCAAAGAGACGCAAACCGACAGGGTATCTGAAAGTAAAAGGTGCCGGCGAAAATAATTTGAAAAATATTAATGTCAAGATTCCTCTGGGGTAATGACCTGCGTGACCGGTGTATCCGGTTCCGGAAAGAGTTCTCTTGTGAATGAAATTTTGTGTAAGAGTCTGACACGCACATTAAACCGGGCGCTGCATCCCGGGAAAGCATAAGGGAATTGAAGGCGTGGAGCAGTTAGATAAGGTAATTAATATTGACCAGTCTCCGATTGGACGAACCCCTCGTTCAAACCCGGCAACTTATACCGGTGTATTTGATATGATACGAGATTTGTTTGCTTCGACACCGGATGCAAAAGCGAAAGGATACAAGAAGGGGCGTTTCAGTTTTAATGTGAAAGGCGGCCGTTGTGAAGCGTGCGGCGGTGACGGTATATTGAAAATTGAGATGAACTTCCTTCCGGATATTTATGTCCCTTGCAGTTTGTGGCGGAAAGCGGTATAATCGTGAGACACTGGATGTTAAGTATAAGGGAAAAAGTATTTACGATGTGTTAGATATGACGGTCGAAGATGCCCTTGAATTTTTCGGAATATCCCGACGATTCACCGCAAAATTCAGACGTTGTATGATGTGGGATTGTCGTATGTTAAATTAGGGCACCATCGACTACCTTGTCCGGTGGTGAGGCTCAGCGTATTAAACTTGCGACAGAATTAAGTAAGAGAAGTACCGGACGGACCATTTATATTTTGGACGAGCCGACGACAGGACTTCATTTTGCGGATGTTCATAAGCTGATTGAAATTTTGCGCGACTGACCGAAGGCGGTAATTCGGTAGTTGTTATTGAACATAATCTGGATGTGATTAAGACGGCAGATTATATCATTGACATGGGACCGGAAGGCGGTGACCGTGGCGGTACGGTTGTTACGCGGGAACGCCGGAACAGGTAGCTGACTGCGAAGAATCCTATACGGGTTACTATATGACAAAGATGTTGAAGGAGAATTAGGATGTATTCATTTTTTGCAATGATGGCGCGCATGAAAATATTGAGCGATGGGCACTTATGCGAAATTCTATTCAGGAAAATATTAGTGAACACTCGCCGGAAGTTGCGATGTTAGCGCACGGACTTTCACTCATAGCCAATGAGAAATGTGGAAAACACGTGGATACCAATGAAATTGCTCTCATGGGAATGTATCACGATGCAAAATGAAATCATTACCGGAGACATGCCTACGCCTGTCAAGTATTATGATGATGATATCAAAGAAGCTTATAAACGGGTGGAGTATGTTGCGAGCAAAAAGATGGTGGATAAACTGCCGGATTATATGAAAAAGCATTATGAGAAATTGTTTTTCCCGCAGGAGGACAAAGCATATGAGTGGCGTCTTGTGAAAGCGGCAGATAAGTTATCTGCACTGATTAAATGTAAGCAGGAATTAAATTCCGGCAATCAGGAATTTAAGACGGCATACGAAACAACGAAAAAAGCACTGCATGATATGAATATGGAAGAAGTTGAAGTGTTTATGCAGGATTTTCTGCCCGCCTATGATTTGACACTGGACGAATTGAAGTGCAAAATAATCGGTCACACATTTTACACAGACTAAAAACACAGAGTGACCATTTCCTTTCGATACAATGTGACCATAACAATAAATCATTTGTGTATGAAGTGGAGGTTACATATGGAAGGAAAGAAGATTCGAGCAATTGGTACCAGTCTGATTTTATGTTTGGCGGCTATGAACATTTCCGGATGTGGTTCAAAGGATAGTGAGAGTTCAGCAAATGCAGTAATGGGTCGTGTGACAAGTGTTTCAGACACGCAGATAGTGATGGAAGTTATGGATAAGCAGTGGATGACAAAAGCCGGAAGCGACAAGTGGCGGAGCCGCCGGAATTGAAGGAAACAAGCCACAGGGAACTCCACCGGCCGGTATGCGGCAGGATAATGACGGACAGAAACCGGAGGGAACTCCACCGGCAGATGCGAAGAATGGTGGTAAAAAGAAAGGTGAGTCAAAGACTTACCAGATTGACAGCGATACCAAGATATATAAGAAATCCGGTGAGGAAAGTACGGAAATATCGGTAAGTGAAATCAATCCGGGAGACATGGTCAGTGTGGAGACGGATGGTGAGAAGGCAACAAGTATTACCGTTTCTGATATGTCTGCTATGGGACAGCCCGGACAAAATTCGCAGGACGCTTCTTCCGGCAAATAGCCGTGTCAGACCTTTTGTGTAGTATGCTTTGACTCGGGATGATTTTGGTCTGAAAGATTTTGGCTTGGAAGGTGAATAAGCCGGACGGATTTGCTGTCGTCTGCTCCTTTAATAACGAGGTAGAGCGAATCGGCAGAACCGGAAAACATGGTTAAAATGTTGCTTTGCGATGGTAATTGTAATTCGCGGAATGCAAGCAGTTTTTGCAGGGAACTGCTTTTGCATTCTCCGCGAAACAAGCCACGAGGTGTCAGAACATAAAGAGTATTTCCAAGATTTGTGATGTGGAAATCCTCTTTTTTGTCTAAAACTGCCCAGTGGAAATGTGTGTGTGACCTCACCGGAGCGGATATCATAGTCGCGCAGATAAATTTCTTCGGTCGCTTTTTGTGTTTCAATCGTTAAATAATGCAAATCATAAAAATATTTTCCCCGGCATGCCGCTTATGGAACTGCCGCCAAATGCCAGTCGTTCTAATAAATTGTATATTTTTACATTTCCGTATTGATAGGTGATGGCGATGGAAGTGCCATTACATCGGATATCTTTTGATTTCATCCGTGATTTTTTGTTGTTTAAGTGGATGAGATTTATATTTTTATGTTGCCGTTATTTCGCAGACAGACAATGGATTGCTTTACTAATTTACCTTTTGACCATTTCTTTTTGCGGGCATAGAGAGCCCCTGTTCGTATTATACGAAAAATGCTCTAGCGTTTCGGATTTCTTTATTTTCCATGATTCTACGTTAGTCGTCCAACCGGATTTCTCATCCCAGATATTTCGGATATATTGATTCTTTTTGCGAATAAACTGAGACAAAACACGTTCCGTCGGATGATAAATCAATGTCGATTCTTCTTCATCAGAAAGAGAAGTCACACAATAAGAAATGGACGTTGGTTTGTCCGCAGTTGTTTTGCTTTGCCGTTTGCTTTTTTCTTTGTTATGGGCTTGTCCGATTTTATGTAAAAAATAAGAAGAAAAGCGGTGCAAAGATAAAAAAAACAGTAACAAAAAATAGTTTTGTGATTTTCTTGTTTCTTTTGAAAATATGTATCATAATATTCCTCCTCGCTGAACATGAATAAGGTGTACAAGGTCCAACCTCTTATCATGCAAGCATGAACGAGTTTGGACTTTGTGCCTTGTTGAATTGCAAACAATGATACGGATTGCTCCGTTGTTTCACAACTTCCGCAATCCAAACAAACATTCGAAATCCGCAGATTTATTGCATAAATCGCTACTTTCTCATGTTTGGCGGGTACCAGGTCCAACCTCTTATCATGCAAGCATGAACGAGTTTGGACTTTGGTACCCTTGTATCATTGTATGCGCAGCGAGGAGAAACTATGACAAACTATGCCATATTGTTTGCGGTTTTGTATTTGTAAATCATCTCTGCGTGATTTTGTTCTTCTGTCTGGATGTGATTTAAAAGTCTTCGGATATTCTTTGGCAGAAAAACGGAAAACATCATCATTATAGGTGGATGATACGAGTTTTTCTGTTGCAATACAGTCGGTACATAAAAATTGGTCATGTTTTTTCTCTTCGGAGTTGTTACCTCTTTGCGTAGCTTTCGGAAGGCGTGTATCCCTCCATACCGCTGCGGGCGGCACTTACATTTGGTACATCACCTTTAAGCACCATGCCTAAGGAGTCAAAATGTTCCTGCTCCTCATCACCAATACGGTGAAATAAGTTTTTCAGTTCTTCGTCATGGGCAGACTGCTCATAAAAGCGGTATTTGTCAACACATGCTTTCTCCTGTGTCTGTAAATCTTTGATTACGTTGGTTTCCTGTTCTGTTAATTGCATCGTAATTACCTCCATTTCCTCTGTTAGTATGCACAAAGGATGGAAAAATATTCATGACTGATTGTGATATTAAAGGATGATTTTTACCAGCAAAAATAACAAAAACTGAGTTTGGAAGGATTGGTTTGTGACAAATGTTCGTTGCCGGTTCCTTTGGATTTCAGTAATTCCGTAGAAAAAAAAAAAAGTGCCAACGAACCCTTGACACAAACCCTTGTGTAAATCTAGTTGAAAGCCCGGGAATAAACAGATATAATAGGACCATACAGTTTCTTTTTTGAAATTATACATAGGAAGAGGTGCTCAGATGAAAAAAAACATGAGACGGTGGGAAGCAGTGTTAATTTGTATGGCATTATTATTTTCCTTGTTTTCCCTTCATACAGCAGAAGCGAAAGATGAGGAAACACTGAAAACTATTTTTCCGGTCCATGTGATTCATAAGACAGGTGATGATAAAGAAAATTTTGTCATTGTAATTATGGGAGATGGCTACACGGCAGACGAACAGGACAAATTTTTACAGGATGCGAAGAAAAAAAAGCACAGGGAATGTTAAGATGGTCTCCGTATAAAGAGTATTCTGACCACATAAATATATATGCAGTTCAGGCTGTATCTAACGAGTCCGGAATTAGTGTGTATGGGGGCAAGAATGCAGATACTTATTTTCATGTTAAAGTCTATGGAAAAGCGACTAGCTTTTTTCAAATGGCGGGGATGAGAAGGCAAAAGAACTAAGACAAGATTTGGAGCAAAATTATCTGGACAGGGGGGCTAATGTTGCAACTATTCATGTGCTGTGTAATTCAGAGGGCAGTTATGGTGCTTCAGTAAATTCCTTTGTTTTCATTTTCCACTAATTCAGAGGACAATGAGGATGGGATGGTTATGGCACATGAAACAGCGCATAGTATTGGTGGATTGGGGGATGAGTACGAGATACACGAATAAACCAAATACCTCGGATACCACGAATCGGAGACGATTAAGTGGGCGAAAATGCTTGGATTTCGGGGAATTGGCGTCACAATGGCAGGAACAGAAACGGCATTTGCGCCAAGCCGCGAATGTATGATGAGATGGCTGGGACAGCCTTTCTGCGAAGTGTGTAAAATGGAATTGGCAAGGAAGTTAAATAATACGGATTACGTCAGCAAGCCGGCGCAAATTTATGGGTAATCCTGAAATTTCAATTCCGCACAGTAAAACGGGGACATTAGACCGGGATAGTGAAAATATAGGATCAGCGAGAAAAATATAACAAAGGCAAACAATACGGATTTGGAATTTCGCACCGTGGTACAAAATCTGGTAAACAGAGAGCAAAGCATTTGAAAATGAGCTTTCAGATTATTGGAGTCGATGGTAAAACAGTTAAGTATCAGGAAGAAAAGACTTACACGATTCCGGCACTCAGTAGTTCATACAATCCGGATGAGGCAAGAGAATCACTTTCTATTGTGCTTTCGGATGTATGTGGCTTGTCAAAAGGTGACAGATTGGATGGAAAAGTTATCAATGCGGATACGGGAGAAGTGTTGGCAACGGATAAAACGGCGGAGCAGGAATGGAGCAGAGTTAACATTCATTATCAGGTAAAGAATGCGGATGGGACAAGTGCCTTGCTTCCTTGTGCAGATACGGCAATTGTGTATGTACCGAAAAATTCTACCTATATACTGCGAAATCCGGAATTGTCTGGATATACTTTGGCAGGAAACAGCCTGAATCAAGATGCATTGAAAGTGACAGAGGCGGATACCGATATTACATATTACTATCAGGTAAAGTCCGATCAGCCGGAGGCAACGCCAACGATGACACCGGCAATAACGCCTAGTGCGACACCAACAGTGACACCGGCAATAACGCCTAGTGCGACACCAACAGTGACACCGGCAATAACGCCTAGTGCGACACCAACAGTTACGCCGACAATAACGCCTAGTGCAAAGCACCAACAGCGACACCAACAATAGCGCCTAGTGTGACACCAACAGTTACGCCGACGATAACGCCTAGTGTAACACTAACAGTTACGCCGACAATAACACCTAGTGCAACTCAATAAGGCAGAAGAAGGGCTTGAAAAAAACGACAAATATTGTAGTCGTGGTAAAAGTAACAGGCAGCAAAAATACTTCAAATGTCAGCCGTTCTGTCAAAAAGCAGTTAAAAAGGCATTGAAAAGGCGGGCAGACAAAGAAAGAATATTACGGTCAGACTGAAAAAGCAAATCAAAGAAAAACATTACTTTGAAGATTGATAAGTCAACCATCAGGTTTTTGGCTGCAAAAAAAGTAAAAAAGTGTGCAATGGGATAGAGGAAAAACAAGAGTTGCCATGAGTTTGAAAAAAACTAAAAAAGTAAACAAACGGATGAAGAAAAATATTTATCTGCAAGTAAAAAAGGTGTTTTTGGTTACTTATTATACTCGTAAATAAAATTAATTGTTTTTTTTATAATGTAAATTAGTGTATAATAATTGTTAAGGTGTTTTCGAAAGAATATTACGCATAGGAGATTGTTAAAATGATGCAGTTATCTGAGAAGACAGGTATCAAACAAAACGTTTTACAGGAAATAATTAGGTCGGCGAAGGAAAATGATGTAAAAAGTTAATTCTTTTTGGTTCGCGTGCGGGGAGATTATAAAGAACGAAGTGATATAGATTTGGCGTTTTATGGAGGCAATAGCAGTCAGTTTATTTTAGCGGTGGACGAAGAAACTCCAACTTTGTTACAGTTTGACGTGCTGGATTTGGATAAACCGATTCAGGCAGAATTGCTGGACTCCATAAAACGGGAGGGAATGGTGATATATGAAAAAGTTTGATAATTTGCAGGCCGCCATTCATAATTTAAAGGACATTTATTCTTATCAGGCACCATATGGAAATGTGGAAATGACAGGGATGGTTGGTTTGTATGAGATATGTTTTTGAACAAGCATGGAAAGCAATGAAAGAGATTTTAACATATCACGGTTACGCAGAGGGAGCGACAGGTTCGCCGCGTACAGTATTGAAAAAAAACGGCATATAAAGCGGGAATGATAGCTGACGAAGAATTATGGTTAAGTGCGTTTACATCAAGAAATAATGTTGCACATGCATATAATCAGGCAATCGCATTGGATATTATACGTCAGGCTAAAACAAAATACTACGATATGTTTGCAGAACTAGTTAATGAGATACAGAAAAACTGGTTATAAAATTATATTTATGCAGGAGGGATTTAGATGAACGAAAACCACACAATCACATTGCAGGATAAAAAATGGGGAATGCCGGTGCGTGTATTGACGCTGATTACTTTTTTTCCTGGGAGCGTTTACGTTGGTGCAGGCAATTTCTTTTGTTAAGTGAATACTATAGCAATTATGATGTATCGATGCCGGTTGTCATTTTGTTTTTGCTGATTACGCCATTTGCCTTTGTGGCGGCACTGATGTTTGCTTTTGGTGTGCACAAAATTGCACAGGGAAATGGAGCAGATAAAAATATTATCCTTGGATTTGCGATGATGCTTTTGTTAGCAGTGGATAATTTAATTTACATACCGATTCATTACCGCGGAGACAATGGGGACCCGTTAAGTTTTATGATCTTGGGTGCAATTGAGTTAATCTGTTTGATTATCTTTTTCTTATATTATCAGAACTGGGGAAATAAGGCACTGACATTTTGTGCCGGTATTCTCTTAGTGCTTAGTTTTGGCTTTGAAATGGTTGAGGCTATAAGACTTTTTTTGTGTGCGGCAGATATTACACTTACATTAGATACTTTTTATAATCTAATGAAAAAAAGTGCTGAACACACTGTTAGCGGTTCAGGCACTTCTGTTTGTCTTTGCATTGAACCCATCGGTTCGCGTTAAAGATTGATTTTTTCATTGCGAGTGCATACTCGGCGATTTCTTTCATACGTTTTTCGTCCATGCGGTGAATGGGAGCTGAAATACTAAATGCGTATTGCGGCTTCTGTTCACCGTGTTTTATACTTGCAAAGCGATGCATCGCACGCCCAATTCATTTTCTTCATTATCCATAGCATAGCCGCGTTTTCTGGTTTCTTCAATTTCTTGCATAAATTTTGAAAAATCCGTGATAGTATGCTCTGTCAGTGGCGTTTTATCACTCTTGTCCCAGATACTTTTGATTTCGTCATTTGACATATCGGCAAGCAGGGCTTTTCCGACACCGGAGCAGTAGAGTGGAATTCGTTTGCCGACCATAGACACTAGCCGCACGGAATTTTCGGATTCTTCCTTGGCGATATAAATCGCATGAATCCCATCAATCTGCACGAGATGGACGGTTTCGCCGGTTTTCGCCGCGAGTTCCCGAAGGCTTGGGCGAGCCTCTTCCACAATATCAATTTTTGAGACAAATTGGTTTGCAATATCCCATATTTTAAAACTTAAGCTGTAGCGGGAAGTTTGTGTGTCCTGACGTACATAACCCATGTAAAGAAGTGAATTTAACAGGCGGTGTACGGTTGTTTTGTTCAAAGAAACTTCCCGGCATAAATCCGACAGTCCAATCGGACCGGTTCTTTGCAAGCGTTTCCAGAACGAGAAATAATTTATCAGCAACCTGAATTGGATTTTTGGTTTCCATAAAAATTCTCCCTTTGTTTCTTTATATTTTACTGCTTTTTTTGTTGACAATAAGAAGAAATGCAGTATAATAAAATCATGGTTCACGATGTGAAATGCCGTTTCACAATGTGGAACAATGGTAGAATATCATATGATACAAAAAAAGTAAAGATAAAAATGGAGGCTATTATGAACAAGGTTTTAGAAGAAATCAAAAAAAATTGGTATTGTTCCTGTTGTTGTACTTGACGACGCAAAAGATGCAGAGCCATTGGCAAAAGCATTGTGTAATGGTGGACTTCCTTGTGCCGAGGTGACATTTCGTACCGAAGCAGCAGAAGAGTCGATTCGTATCATTTCTGAGAAATATCCGGAAATGCTTGTTGGTGCAGGAACAGTTTTGACAACTGAGCAGGTAGACCGTGCAGTTCTTTGCCGGTGCTAAATTTATTGTAAGTCCTGGATTTAATCCGAAAGTTGTAAAGTATTGTATCGACCGTGACATTCCGGTTACACCTGGTACACAGACACCAAGTGAGATGGAGCAGGCGATTGAGATGGGACTTGATGTCGTAAAATTCTTCCCTGCTGCTGAGCCGGCAGGCGGTTTGAAGATGATTAAGGCAGTTGCAGCTCCTTATACAATGCTTCAGTTTATGCCAACCGGTGGTATTAATTTGAACAATGTAGAAGAGTACCTTGAGTATGACCGTATTTTAGCATGCGGCGGAAGGATCGGATGGTAAAAGGTGATTTGGTAAAAGCCGGTAAATTTGATGAGATTCAGAAAATGACCGCTGATGACCGCATTGGTAAAGAAAATCCGCGGTTAATTATTAAAAAAAGAATTTTTGGAGGATGAATGAAAATGGCAAAGAAAGTCGTTACATTTGGTGAGATTATGCTTCGTCTTGCACCGGAAGGATACTATCGTTTTGTACAGGCTGGATACCTTACGGCGCTACTTTTACGGCGGCGGTGAGGCAAACGTTGCAGTTTCTTGCAAATTATGGTTTGGATGCAAAGTTTGTTTCAAAACTTCCGGCACATGAGATTGGTCAGGCTGGTGTAAATTCTTTGAGAAAATATGGTGTTGACACAACAGATATTGTGCGCGGTGGTGACCGTGTCGGTATTTACTATTTGGAAAAAGGTGCTTCCCAGAGACCATCAAGGTTATTTATGACCGCGCAGGTTCTTCCATTGCAACAGCTTCTAAATCGGATTTTGACTGGATAAAATTTTTGAAGGTGTTTCGTGGTTCCATTTTACCGGAATTACTCCTGCACTGAATGATGATGAAGTTGCTGAGATTTGTTTAGAGGCTTGTAAAAGGCTGCAAAGGAAGGTGTTACGATTTCCTGTGATTTGAACTACCGCAATAAATTGTGGAGTAAAGAAAAAGCGGAGGCAAGGTGATGGCTGAACTTTGCCAGTATGTTGATGTATGTATCGCCAATGAAGAGGATGCCGCAGATGTATTTGGTATTACTTCCAAAGGTACAGATGTTACAACAGGTACAGTAAACCGTGAGGGTTACAAAGATGTTGCTAAACAGTTAGCAGACCGTTTTGGATTTGAGAAAGTTGCAATTACTCTCCGTGAGTCCATTTCTGCAAATGATAATAATTGGTCCGCTATGTTGTATGATGGAAAAAGATTATTACTTCAGCAAGAAATATAAAATGCATATCGTTGACCGTGTAGGCGGTGGCGACAGCTTTGGCGGCGGTTTGATTTGTGCCTGCCTGAACGAGTATGGTCCACAGGAAACAATCGAGTTTGCTGTAGTAGCTTCTTGTTTGAAACACTCCATCGAAGGAGACTATAACATGGTTTCTATGGATGAAGTCTTGAAACTCGGCGGTGGCGATGGCTCCGGTCGTGTACAGAGATAATAATTACTTTTTGATTTTCCTATATAATAATGTATAAAGATAAAGGGAGCAGATTTGTCGCTCCCTTTGTCATGTCTATTTTCCTTTTGTGTAATATCCAATTTTGTAATCGGTTGTTTTTCCTTCCTCTGTCGGACTGAGCAGGACATAAAAGGAATTTTCTCCTGTGACCCACATGGATGTCCACTGTTTGGCAATCTGATAGCGGTCCAAGCTTAAATAGTAGATATTATCTGTTTTAAAGTCAGTAACTTTTGTAAAGGATTTGTCGCCATATTCGGCACGAAACAATCCATTTTTGGAAACAAGAAGAATTTCATCTTCCCATACACCAAGCGCAAAATGGCAATTTGCATAGGAGGCAGTGCCATTATCGCAAAACGCCGGAACAATCCAGAGAGTATTTATTCTTTCCGTTGTAATCCTGTACTTCTACAGTGACATGGTCTTCATTTCCCTGATAGGCAACATAACAGAGAAAATCATTTCCGGTTTGGATTGAGGAAATTGCATTGCCTCGGATACGGCTCGTCATTTTCTCAACAACGGTATCCGTAGATTCTGCAAATACCAATCCCTTTTCCAGAGTGTCATCAGACAACGAATTCACTAAATAGCGGCCGTCTGAAAGAGGAATAAAGGCTACTGCAAGGTTTTTATTTTTTTCTCCGTTTGGTGAGGCGAGAGCGGATAAATCAATTTCTTTTTGCTGTTTTTCCATCTTTTGAAATGTGGAAAAATAGTGGATTCAGCTCTTCATACTGCTTTTTATATTTTTTCTGGTTCGCATTATAAATAAGAGGATTCATGCTTGTTTCCATGATTACGACATAAAAGGGACTCGTCGGAGGCGTACCAAGAATCATATATGTAGCCACTTCTGTTTTTCATTGTTTTGTTTAATGTGTCGCTCCAGTTTATTTCGACCTCTTCAAATGAATTTTCCTTTTTCTCAAACATCATATAAGAGACAAATTCATAAGAGTTTTTGTTGTATTTGGAGCCAAGCCACACGAGGTTTTTTCTTTGGATTCAACATAAGTCTGCTGTAATAATAAACATAATTGCTGTCATCCATCTGTGGGCAGTTGATGGCATTTTCTACAAATACATCGGGTGATTTGTGAGAAGGCGCATTGGTAGTGCTGTCCTCTTTTGTAACCGGCGTTGAGCCGACACCGCAGAGCACACAGAAAAAATGCGATTACGGTAAGGCATGCGATAAGTTTTGTTGGTTTCTTGAATTTCATAATATGCAAAATCCTTTCTTCAATAATATCAGCTCCAAACGCTGCATAAAACTCCTCCCATCTTATTCCTCACAGTGATCGATAAAATCCTGTAAGGCTTGAATCTGTTCTTTATCTAATTTTGTTTTTGTGGCAAAAGCAGTGACAAAATGTGAAATAGAGCCGCCGAAACGCTCATTTACTATCTGCTCGCTTTCTCTTGCTAAATAATCTTCTTCGGAAACAAGTACAGACACCATGGCTTGTTTGTTTTCAAAGATACCGCCTGACAGAGGTTCCTCAAAAACGGTGTAGGTGGTTGGTTTTTTCCAACCGAGTTCTTCGTTGCAGCGAGTTACCAGTTCACCGGAAGGAAGTGGTGCATTTTTCCCATACAATGCGGGCAAATGCTAATTCGCTCTCCGACATAACATTTCCTTTCATATAAATGTATCCCCCTTTAAATCTATTGGTTTATAAACCATAAACTAAGTTAAGTTTATAACATATAAACCAACTTGTCAAGTGAGAAAAAATTGGGTATACTAAGAGGCAGGATAATAAATGGAGGAAAGCAATATGAAGTTTCGATGTGTAGATGAATTTGAGCAGTTATCTTTTGATGACTCGCCGATTGTTTCTTTTCAGATGAGTGAGGATGAGGTAACATTTACTTTTGGCGGTGCGACCATAAAAGCCGGAAATTCGCAGAATGGCAGATTTCAGGATATGTATTGTGGGGAAATAACGCTTACGCTTTTGCAGGCGCAGATGAAACGTCTTGTAAAAAGAGGGCATGAAATATTATGATGCAGACGGAAATCTGCAAAGAGAAATTCCGGATGAAGATGTGCCGGAGCCGGCGGTGGAATCGGTAGTATCCCGTTTTGAAAAAGGAACGGTGTTTACGGTTGTTCCCGGTGAAATTGATGGCAGAAAAAGTGCTGAGTTTGGAATTGATGTGCCGCAGAAGAAGACGAAGAGGAAGTTGACACATACTGGTTCTGTGTTGTGTTTGAAAAATCGGAAGCATCTTGGGATCGTTACTGCAGTCCAGCTGAAGGAGCAGATTCTTAGACGGTAATTCGATAAAGGCAAAATCGCTCTCTACGGTCTTTGTAAACGGCATCGGAGGCGCAATTTCGTCTATCCGATCAAATGTTGTATGACGCTCTAAGTAAAAAATGGTGTCGTCTTCCGGATAGTAGAGAATGAGCGTGATGGTTCTTGGATATTTTTCAAACGAATCCAATATACGGTTAATAACAGCGTGAAAATTTCCGGTGAAAACGGATTAAAAAAGTAAAAAACAGTTTCATTTTTAGAGACAAGATAATCTTCGGCTTTGCAATTTACGAAGTGTATCTTGTCTTTATTTCCGTTATATGTTTTTTTGTTTTCCAGAGCTTTTTCATAATAAACAGGCGAATACTCTACACCAGTAGAACTAAGAGAATGCCGCTTTTCTATATAAAAATTCAAACGTCCCATGCCGCACCCATAGTCAACGAATACATCTGTTTTTTCCGGTGTGTAAAAAGTAAATAACTCATCCAAAACCGCATAGGGAGTCGGCTCATAACGATGACAGTAATAGGTATCCTTACCGTCGGTCTGGATTTCTTCGGTTTCTATGCATAAGTCTTTATCTGTCATTATGTATCCTCATTTCTTATAATCGGTAACGCCGTTAAAACAAATATTTCTTTTTGAGTATAGCGGATTTTTTCGATATCACAACATTTCTTTGAAAAATGCCAAAAAGTGACATTGTTTTTTCATTTGCCTGACAAATTCTTACGCTATAGTGAGGGTATCAAATTTAAGGAGGCTACATACATGAAGAAGAAAACATGGATGAAATGCATTGCCGGCTGTCTTACATTGGCACTTTTCGTTACGATGGTGCCTGTGCGGCGACGGCTAACACAGAAAAACAAGGAGGAACCGGTACCCGGGGGCAGTTAGCGGAGGTCTTCGCTTCGATTGCGATGCCGACTCCAACTGCAACAGTAAGTGCGACGTCGACCCCAACTGCAACAGCAAGTGCGACGCCGGTCGCAACAGCCACAGTGAATCCGGCATTATATGAATCGGATGCGCCGACAGTGACGGCAAGAGGTGGTTCAAACCGGGTTATGCTTTCGTGGAACAAGGTGACAGGAGCGAGTGGTTATTATATTTATTCTCGTAAATCCTCCGAATCCGTATATCAGCAGACGTCAGTTGTGAAAGGGGCAGATACAGTTAGTTATTTGATTAAATCACTGCCACAGAACACGACTTATTATTATCGTGTGGCTGCATACTGTGAAGTATCAGGAACACAAATTGAAGGTAAATTATCCACAGCGGTTTCTGCTAAGACGGCTGCGGTATCAGCGACATCAAAGGGTGCCAAGAAATACAGCACGAAGGTCGCTTTTTACGAAATCACCGGCTTATAAGACATACAAAAAAATGAGAAGTGCCATGAATTATAACAAAAGTTTTTGCAATACCGGGCATGAAGACGACAAATGTTGCCGGATTTTCCTGTACAACGATGGTACCTCAGGGATTGTGTTTGGCGTGCAGTTATTTCCTCATTACGGCATATGATTACAAAAATGAGCTGAATTCAGTGGTTTATGTTGTAAGCCGCTCATCAAAATCATATATTACAACCATTGTTTTACCAAGTAAAAAGCAAAAAGTGGGTGGAATCGCCTATGATGGAACAAACGTATGGATTTCTAAGGGAAAAGCAGTTGCCAGTTTTCCATATTCTGTTGTGACAAATGCAGTAAATGCGGGAACTTCTTATACAGAATTGGCGGCATATAAAAGTGTTTCGACACTGGATTCAACAGCGTCCTTTATGGGATATTACAACAATGTATTATGGATTGGAACATTCCGTCAGGCAACATCGACGATGAAGGGCTACCAGATTAATAATAAGGCAACACTGCCTTCTCTTTCACCGGCTTATACCATGGATGTACCAAAGCAAAACTCAGGGGAATCACGTTTGATTCGGCGGGTACGATGATTTTGACGAGAAGTTACCGCACGAAAAAGGCAAAAAGTGGTTATATTTCACAGCTTCGTACCTATAAACCGTCCTTTACTTCGCCAAAGAGTAATGGAAAGGTTCTCAAAAATGCGGCGATGAAGGTGACGACGATGCCGCCGATGGTTAAAGGTGCAAGCAGTGTATGGAACATACACATATGTCCTATTTTCATCCAGTTATTACAAGAGCTGTAAATATCCGGTTGACCGAGTAATTGCCATGAAAAGAAAGTAAACTGGTTGAGTAATGTGTTCTCTTAAAAAATTAAGAAAGGAACAATCTGTGACAGCAAAGCGAGCACAAAGCAAGAATCAGCGCGGGAGGGCTTTGCGTGCGGTGCTGATTTGAATGTTTCTTTTTTTGAAAAATGCATGGCGTCTTGCTAAAAAGTACAAAATGAATGAAAAAAGCAATAGCAAACAGACACATAGCAGACGTCTGCTCCTTTTTTTCAAAAGAAGCAGATAAGAATCCACTCAAAGGCAAGAATGGCTCCTTGAAAAGGAAACGTCAGCGCATAAGGAATTCCGGCGGTTTTTGAAACAATATTTTTTGGAGCACGTTCTTTTGCCTCTTTGAGGTCTTCTTTCAGCTCGGAAATGCTTTGGTAGCGCTGCTCAGGATTTTTCTCTAAGCACTTACGGATGACGGTTCGTATCGTCCTTCGTAAGTGCATTTTTTTTTTGTTTGCCGGTGCGCGCCTGTAAGCATTCGGTGAAAAATCATGCCAAGCAGAGAAATAAGTTTCTTTTCGTGTTTTTTTTTTGGTGTTTTATCATTGACAAAATCAAGCAGTTTTACAGCGCCCGCTGAGGTGATAAAAATGTTACTTGGTTTGATATCGGAATGAATAATTGGCGGATCCGGGCGCAGTAATCCCGCAATACATTCGCAGAGTTTATTCATAATCCGGTAGGCATCTTCTTCGGAAAAAACGGTGTTATTTTCCTTGTTCTGTTTTAGAAGTTCTTCCAATGTATTTCCCTCTAAGTATTTTTCTACGACTAAAAGTATTTCCGTCAAAATATTTCACATTATAAATGTGCGGCCACTCGCTGTAATCAAGCTGATACAACCGTTTGTAAAGTGCTTCGCGGTTCTCTTTGGCGGTACATTTTCAAAATGCCGTCCGGTTTGCCCGGCTCACAAAGACATTTCACATGGTAAATAATTGTGTGATCATTCTGCACGATTGGCTCGCCCATAGGGACATATTGTTTGGTTACAAATTCTTCTTTTTCCGATGGCATGATAAAACCCCCTTTGAGAATATTATAGCAGAAATGTTTGATACAAGCCATTTTTATTTCATATGCATATAGTAATGTCGTTTCGCGACTTTTTGTAGTGCAAAACGATACTTGACACGGCACATGTAATGTTATATAATGTAAATATCTAGAAAAGCAATGGTTCAGACTTAGTATCCAGATTCTATGATTATTTTATAAAAGACTCTTGCTTTATTCCGAAAAAAAGAATAGGGCAGGATTGTATATAAATGTTCTGCCTTTTGTGGAAATACCACAGGAAAGGAGGAAATGATTTTATGAATCAGACAATATTTGAAAATCTGCCTCAGAAGATGAATCTTATCAGTGATTTATTTTCAAGGGTAGTTTTCCGTGACAAGGAGGCCTGCCAAGACCTGGTACGGATTATTTTAGGGGAAGGCTATGAGGTTACAGGGGTGACCTCACAGTATGATATTACCAATCTGCAGTATCGCAGTGTGGTGCTGGATATTCTAGCAGAGACGGCGGGAGAAGAGCCGATTCATGTAGAGTTTCAGATATCCGATGACGATGACCATATGCGGCGCGTGAGATACTGCAACGGAAGTATTGACACACATCTTTTGCAAAAAGGAAAAGCATACAGGGAATTGCCGGATGTGTATCATATATATATTACAATGAATGATTTTATCGGGGGCGGTCAGACGATGTATGAAATTTTTCGCACAGTGCGTGACAGGAAAGGAACATACAGCACGCAGTATCCGGTGGGAAACGGAGTGCATGAGTTGTATATCAATTTGGAAATTCCATTGGGTGATGGCAGTGAATTAGACCATTTACTGCGTTACATAAAAGAGACAACGGAAGAAAATGAAGATGCATGTTTTGGACATATTATAAAAAAAAGTGTGAAGGAATGTCGGGAAGGAGAAGATGAGATTATGAAGTACTACAGTTCACATGAATTTTTTGAGGAAGGAAAGAAAGAAGGTTTAGAGGAAGGCAGGGAAGAAGGAAGAGAGGAAGGAAGAGTAGAAGGGCGAGAAGAAGGAATAGAACAAGGAGAAAAAAGAACACAGAATAGCATTATCAAAAAAATGTTGTCCATGGGACAGCCATTGGAATTTATCAGCGAGTGCACAGACAAACCGGTAGAATATATCCGTGAGATAGCCACTAAGGAACCAATGTTTGTGAGAGAAGAAGGAGCATATAATGTGGACGAGGGAGGAACAGAGAATGAATCAGACAATATTTGAAAACCTGCCTCAGAAGATGAATCTTATCAGTGATTTATTTTCAAGGGTAGTTTTCCGTGACAAGGAGGCCTGCCAAGACCTGGTACGGATTATTTTAGGGGAAGGCTATGAGGTCACAGGGGTGACTTCGCAGTATGATATTACCAATCTGCAGTATCGCAGTGTGGTGCTGGATATTCTAGCAGAGACGGCGGGAGAAGAGCCGATTCATGTAGAGTTTCAGATATCCGATGACGATGACCATATGCGGCGCGTGAGATACTGCAACGGAAGTATTGATACACATCTTTTACAGAAAGGAAAGTGTATAAGGAACTGCCTGATGTGTACCATATTTATATTACAATGAATGATTTTATTGGAGGCGGTCAGACGGTGTATGAAATTTTTCGCACGGTACGTGACAGGAAAGGAACCTACAGTACACAGTATCCGGTGGAAAACGGAGTGCATGAGTTGTATATCAATTTGGAAATTCCATTGGGTGACGGCAGTGAATTAGACCATTTATTGCGCTACATAAAAGAAACAACGGAAGAAAATGAAGATGCATGTTTTGGACACATTATAAAAAGTGTGAAGGAATGCCGGGAAGGAGAAGATGAGATTATGAAATACTACAGTTCGCATGAATTTTTTTGAGGAAGGAAAAAAAGAAGGGGAAATAAAAAGCAGGATACAATTATCAAAAAGATGTTGTCCATGGGGCGCAGCCATTGGAATTTATCAGCGAGTGCACAGACAAACCAGTAGAATATATCCGTGAGATAGCCACTAAGGAGCTACTGCTTGTGAGGGAAGAAGGCGCATATAATGTGGGCGAGGGAGGAACGGAGAATGAATGAAACAATATTTGAAAATCTGCCTCAGAAGATGAATCTCATCAGTGATTTATTTTCAAAGGGTAGTTTTCCGTGACAAGGAGGCCTGCCAGGATCTTGTGAGGATTATTCTAGGGGAAGGCTATGAGGTCACAGGGTGACTTCGCAGTATGATATCACGAATCTACAGTATCGTAGTGTGGTGCTGGATATTCTGGCAGAGACGGCGGGAGAAGAGCCGATTCATGTAGAGTTTCAGATATCCGATGACGATGACCATATGCGGCGCGTGAGATACTGCAACGGAAGTATTGATACACATCTTTTACAGAAAGGGAAAGCGTATAAGGAACTGCCTGATGTGTACCATATTTATATTACAATGAATGATTTTATTGGAGGCGGTCAGACGGTGTATGAAATTTTTCGCACGGTACGTGACAGGGAAGGAACCTACAGTACACAGTATCCGGTGGAAAACGGAGTGCATGAGTTATATATCAATTTGGAAATTCCATTGGGTGATGGCAGTGAATTAGACCATTTATTGCGCTACATAAAAGAAACAACGGAAGAAAATGAAGATGCATGTTTTGGACATATTATAAAAAGTGTGAAGGAATGCCGGGAAGGAGAAGATGAGATTATGAAATACTACAGTTCGCATGAATTTTTTGAGGAAGGAAAAAAAGAAGGCTTAGAGGAAGGAAGAGTAGAAGGACGAGAGGAGGGAATAGAACAAGGAGAAAAAGAGAATACAGAATAGCATTATCAAAAAGATGTTGTCCATGGGACAGCCATTGGAATTTATCAGCGAGTGTACAGACAAACCGGTAGAATATATCCGTGAGATAGCGACTAAGGAACCAATGCTTGTGAGAGAAGAGAATACTTATGATAGAATATTAAAAAAAGAATGTGGAGTGATGGACTTGTGACAAGTACATGATGCCAATTTATTTGTAATCCAGTAATTTTTCATGATAAATTATGGAGGACAAAAAACTGCCAACAATCCTCTTTTGCCTAACTTCCCATTTTCTGCTATACTATTACCAGACAACCAAGGGAGGCATAAAAGATGATATTTCGATACCCGGATTACTATGAAAAATTTTCATGCATTGCCGGTGCGTGTGAAGATACATGCTGTGCTGGCTGGGAAATTGATATTGATGACAAAAGTTATGAATATTATAAAACAGTAGGCGGCGCATTTGGAGAAATATTGCGTCAGAATATTAAGGAATATGAAAATGACGAGGAAGATGCATATGAAAGCCATGGTTTTATCCTCAAAGAGGCAGGCGGTGTCCATTTTTAAACGAAAATCAATTGTGTGTGATTTATCAGGAATTGGGTGAGCAGGCTCTTTGTGACGTCTGTACGGATACGCCACAGGACTTTCTGGAATATGGCGGGGCAAGAGAATTAGCATTAAGTGCCGGCTGTCCGGAGGCAGGACGTCTTATTTATAGAAATAAAGAAAAAATGAAAGTAGTGGAGAAAGAAATCAGTGAACCATTTCCGTGGGAAGAAACGGAAGATGAGCAGGTATTAGCAGATGAAATTTTGTTTGCGAGAAACCAGGCAATTACGATATTGCAAAATCGTTCGATTCGTGTAGAAAGAAAGGGTTTGTGCTTGTTTACAATATGCAAAAAAGTACAGGATTGTTTGAATCAAGATTCGATTGTGGATATTCATAAAATCCCGATAGAACCGTATTTTAATGACACTACTATTGTAGAAATAAAGGCTTCAATAGAAGAAAAACAGTATGGTCTGTTTTTGGAACGGCTGCGGTTATTTAGTTCGTTAGAAAGCATCCGTGCGGAATGGGACGAACTTTTGCTGAGTTTTCAGAAGCGGTATATGGATTCGGAAGAAGGGCGGCGACAGTACATAGCTGACCGAAAAGCATATGATGATTTGTTAAATAATGAAAATCGGGAATATGAAAAAGAACAATTAATTGTGTATTACTGTTTTTTTGTGTCTGGCACGCTGTGTTGACGATTATGATTTTCTTGGAAAAATGAAACTGGCTGTGACAAGCTTTTTGATGGTGCGCGATATGAATACATTGCGGATGGCAGAGCAAAATGGTGAATTTACGGTGGATGACCAGGTGGTTACGGCGCGTATTTATGCTAAAGAAGTAGAGCACTCGGAATGGAATTTAGAGTACATGGCAGATGAGTTCTTATTTGGGGAGGCATACACACCAGAAAATCTATGTGTTGCCTTGACAAGACAGTAGATTCCGTGTAAAATACTATATGTTGTATGTATGCCCTAAAGCAGCATGCATGAATAAAATAAGGAGGTGCACCCTAGTGCTTACATTAGAGGTTGCACACGTGATTGTAGCTATTGTAGTCGTTGTTGTTTTGATAGCGGCGGCGGCACTGATTTCCTGGAAAAGCGCAATAAATTATCACATCAAAGTGGGAGAAGCTAAGGTGGGAAGCGCAGAGGAGAAAGCCAGAGAAATCATTGACGATGCTTTGAAGACGGCTGAGACCAAAAAACGAGAAGCTCTTTTGGAAGCCAAAGAGGAGAATCTTAAGGCAAAAAATGATCTTGAAAGAGAGACCAAAGAGCGAAGAGCCGAGATTCAGCGTTACGAGAAACGTGTGTTAGGTAAAAAGAAGAGACCTTAGACAAAAAGCTGGATGCACTCGAGAAAAGGGAATCAAAGTTAAATTCGAGAGAAGCAAATTTTGAAAAGGAGAAGGAAAAGTTGCCGAACTCCGTCAAAGTCATTTGCGTGAACTTGTGTAAAACATGAGACTGCAGTTTTAGTAAAAGAGTTGGAACGTCAGGCAAAGGATGATGCAGATAAAAAGGCAAAAGATTATGTGGTTAATGCAATTCAGAAATGTGCCGCTGATCATGTGTCAGAAGCTACCATTTCTGTAGTGCCATTGCCAAGTGATGAGATGAAGGGTAGAATTATCGGACGAGAAGGTAGAAATATTCGTACGTTAGAAAACCTGACAGGTATTGATTTATCATTGATGACACACCGGAAGCTGTTATTTTATCCGGATTTGATCCAATTCGCCGAGAAATAGCCAGAATCGCTTTGGAAAAATTGATTGTGGATGGAAGAATTCATCCAGCCAGAATCGAAGAAATGGTTGAAAAACAAAAAAAGAAGTTGAAACGATGATTCGTGAAGAAGGAGAAGCAGCGGCGTTGGAAGTTGGCGTACATGGCATTCATCCAGAACTGATTCGCCTTTTAGGAAAAATGAGATTTCGTACAAGTTATGGTCAGAATGCACTGAAGCATTCGATTGAAGTAGCGCATCTTTCCGGATTACTGGTGAGGGAGAGATGGGAGCAGATGTCCGTATGGCATAAACGTGCCGGATTGCTTCATGATATCGGTAAATCGGTTGACCATGATATGGAAGGTTCTCAAGAGTTTAAGGAAAGCAAAGTGAAGGGGATATTGAAATGAAGAAACAGGCTTTGAATCCATACTTGCCATCTTGGGAGTATGTACCGGATGGGGAAACCATATGTATTTGATGGACGAGTTTATGTGTATGGCTCACATGATTTTTACAATGGTTATGTATTTTGTATGGGGGATTACGTTTGCTGGTCTGCACCGGTGGATGATTTGGGAAACTGGAGATGCGAGGGTACTATTTATCGAAAAACAGATGATCCATTAAATCCGGATGGGAAAATGTGCTTGTATGCACCGGATGTAACAGTAGGACCGGATGGTCGATACTATCTGTATTATGTACTGGATAAAGTTTCACTGGTTTCAGTAGCCGTTTGTGATACGCCGGCTGGAAAATATGAATTTTTAGGATATGTCCATGATAAAAATGGTGTGCGTCTTGGTGAGCGGAAAACGGATGAACCGCAGTTTGATCCGGGCGTATTGACGGAAGGCGATAAAACTTATTTATACACTGGGTTTTGTGGCGCAGGTGATAAATCGAGAACTGAGGCTTTTGTGACGGTATTAGGATCCGATATGCTGACGATTGAAAAAGAGCCCGTGCGGGTTGTGCCGGGATGTGAATATAGTGAAGGAACCGGATTTTTATGGTCACGCATTTTTGAAGCTTCCTCTATCCGCAAGAGAGGAAACACATACTATTTCATTTACTCATCAGAAGTTATGCATGAACTTTGTTATGCTGTAAGCGATAACCCGGTGAGTGGATTTACGTATCAAGGCGTTATTGTCAGCAATTGTGATTTAGGAATTGATTCTTATAAAAAGGCAGACCGTCCTGTGGCCTATGGCGCAAACAATCACGGAAGTATGGTGCAGATAGGCGAGGATTGGTACATTTTTTTATCATCGTCACACAAATGGTTCCCGGTATAGCAGACAAGGCTGTGCGGAACTTCTTGAGATTGACGATAAAGGAAATATCAAACAAGCTGAAATTACTTCCTGTGGTTTAAATGGTGGACCATTAAGGGGCGAGGGTGAATATCCGGCTTATTTAGCATGCCATTTGTTTACGGATAAAGAATCGGCGTATGTTGGTGGTGATGAATTTCCGAGAGTTATGCAGGACGGAAGAGATGGGGATGAAGAAATTGGGTATATTGGTAATATTCAAGATTCAGCTACGGCAGGATTTAAATATTTTGATATACAAGGGGTTAGAAGAATTCGCGTTACGACAAGAGGATATGCAGATGGAGATATTGAGGTAAGAAATGAAATTGATGGAGAAGTGCTTTGCGAAACTGCACATTGTTTATACGAATGTATGGGAAGATTATGAAACAGAGATTTTACTGCCGGATGGTGTACAACCGTTGTACTTTACCTTCCGTGGTCAGGGAAATGCAAGTTTGAAGAGTTTTACACTGTTGAAGGAGGTGTAAAATGAATAAGCTATTACTGGTAGAAGATGATGAGACGATTGTAGAAAATCTTTGTGTGTTTTTACAACAGGAAGGTTTTTTAATCGAATCAGTATCCGGGCAGAAGCATGCTATTGAGTTATTAGAAGAGAAAAATTATGACCTTGTGTTGTTAGATATTTCACTTGCGGATGGCAATGGTTTTGCAATCTGTTCCTACATTAAGCAGAATACAGATATACCGGTAATATTTCTTACGGCGTCCGGCGATGAATACAGTGTTGTGACAGGACTTGATATGGGGAGCGGATGATTATATCAGTAAACCATTCCGCCCACGTGAACTGGTATCGAGAATTGGTGTTGTACTGCGACGCAGTGGGAAAGCCTCAGCAGTTTTGGAATCCGGCGGAATTACGATTGATACCGGAAAAGCAGTGGTAAAGCGTGAAGGTAATGAAATATTTTTTATCGGCGTTAGAATACCGTATTTTACTTATTTTATTTCAAAACAAAGGGATGGTTCTTTCCAGAGAGAAGTTGTTAGAGGCAATCTGGGACGTGGCAGGTGATTTGTATTGTGAATGACAATACGCTTACTGTTTATATTAAAAGACTTCGGGAAAAGATTGAGAAAGAACCGGCGAAACCGGAGATTATAAAAACGATACGGGGGATGGGTTATGGGGTATTTTAGAAATCCGGAAATAAAAAAAGAAGGAATTCTCTGGCTGTTTGCAGTT
>VOFD01002736.1_pt1 | contig 36703 bp, 51 predicted proteins | sample 5384101 | NCBI WGS metagenome assembly VOFD01 (sample SAMN12384723, study PRJNA508395) | human gut metagenome | isolation source: healthy gut C | host: Homo sapiens
GGAACGCGCCAGGACATCAGTTCAGCGGCGCGTCCTGGAATGACCCGGAGGTGCGGCAGGACCCGTCGCTGGAGCTGGACTACATTGTGGCCCCGCCCCGGATGGCCCACTATATCGATTGGAGCACGCGGATCTATCAGGTATATCTGAAATACATTGCTCCGGAGGACATCTATCCCTACAGCATCGACGAGGTGTTCATGGACATTACCAACTACCTGGATACCTACAAGATGACAGCACGGGAACTGACCCGGACCATCATCCTGGATATTTTGAAAACTACCGGTATCACCGCCGCGGCAGGAATGGGCACTAATCTGTATCTGGCCAAGGTGTCCATGGACATTGTTGCTAAGCATGTTCATGCGGACAAAGACGGGTGCGTATAGCCAAGCTGAACGAGATGACATAGCGGCGGCTCCTGTGGAACCACCGCCCCCTCACCGATTTCTGGAGGCTAGGAAAAGGGTATGCGGCAAAGTTGGAGAGCAATGGCCTTCTATACGATGGGCGACATCGCCCGCTGCTCCATAGGGAGACCAACAGACTACCATAATGAGGAGTTGCTGTACAAGCTCTTCGGCGTCAACGCCGAACCGCTCATCGATCATGCCTGGGGGTGGGAACCCTGTACCATCGCGGACGTGAAATCATATAGGCCGGAAAATAAGAGCATCGTCTCCGGTCAGGTGCTCCAGTGCCCCTATACGTTTGAGAAAGCCAGACTGGTCGTGCGGGAGATGGCGGACGCTCTGGCCTTGCACCTGGTGGATAAGGGACTGGCTACCAATCAGCTGGTGCTCACAGTCGGCTATGATATTGAAAATCTCTCCGTGGAAAATTATCGATATCAGGGACCGGTGACCACAGATCGCTATGGACGAAAGATTCCCAAGCACGCTGTCGGCACGGAGAACTTTGACTACACCTCCTCGGCCAACGATCTGCTGGGGGCGGTTTCCAACCTCTATGACCGCATTGTGGATCGGGACCTGCTGATCCGCCGGCTGAGCATCAGCGCCAACCGCCTGCTGGATGAATCGGCTGTCCCCAAAGACGATGGAGTCGAACAGATGGACCTGTTCACCAACTATGCGGACAGAGAAAAGCAAAAGGCAGAGGCGAGCGCCGCCCATGCGCGGGAGCGGAAGATTCAGGAGACCATGCTTAATATTAAGAAGAAGTACGGGAAGAACGCCATACTCAGAGGCATGAACCTGGAGGAGGCGCCACAGCGAAAGAGCGAAATCAGACCATAGGAGGACATCAGGCATGACGGGCCCCTACGATGATATGCTGAACCTGTTGCATCCAACATCCAGACGGCATTCCCGGATGTCCCTCTCGGACCGCGCCGCCCAGTTTGCCCCTTTTGCAGCTTTGAGCGGCCATGGCGCCGCGATCGCGGAGACTGCCCGGCTGACAGAACGGCGCATAGAGTTGGAAGAGGATGTGAAAGCGGCTCTGGACCTCAAACAGCGGATGATGGATCGGATCGATGAACATCCAGATGTGTCGGTGACATGGTTCCAGCCTGACGGAATAAAAGATGGTGGGCGCTATGTTACAACGACCGGACGATTGAAGCGGATCGATGAGGTTGAGCGTGTTCTGGTCATGGAGGACAAAACAACGGTCCCCCTGGACGATGTCATCAGCATTGACGAGCACAGTAGCTCTGACTTCATAGAGCTTCAGGTAAAGGGCGCAGTTCTGAGAAACCGGACCAATAGAGAAAAATGACCCCAGTGTGATTGTTCAACTATCACACCGGGGCTATTTTTGCCCAATCCAAAAAGGGCGCCAAGTAACTGTATGTAAATCAAAAGGGCGAGGCCGTGATCCCACAGAGGGAAACGGCCTTTTTGGGCGCCCTTTTTCGGGATCACTGCTCGGTCCGGAAAGGACAGGCGCATGACAAAGTATTTTCTCAAGGACACTCCCCTTGGCAGGGCTGGAGCGGCAGATGATGACGCCGCCCAACTTCTCTCCCCGCGGCGGAGGTCAAACCGTCCTCTGCCGGTTCCGCTACCGACCGGAGGATGTTGTTTGCAAGCACTGTACGGAGTACCGGCGCGGAGAATGTATAGAAGGTGTCTGCCCGTGGCTGGAGGAACGAGTGGAGGCCGGGGCCGTCACCTACACCTCCCTGGTCGCCGAATTCTACCGGGAGTGGAGGGAAACAGAGCTTGGGGAGCGGATCCAGGAACTTCTCAGTGGCAAGCGGGCCATCGCCTACTATGACAACGACCATGCCAGTCGGCTGGCACTTTACACCCTGTTTCTGGACAGACACCGGAGCGATCACCGGGCACTGGCGGCGATGTACCTGCTGACCGCAACGGAAACACTCCGACGCTGCGCCATCCCCCCGCATATTTGATCTCTGGGGCATTGACATCAGGAGCTGGAGCACCGTGCGGACACTCAGCGAGCAGGAGTATGTGCTATTTCAGGCGGCAAAAGGGATCTGGCTGGGCCAGAGGACGATCACCATCCCGGAGCTTTGCGACCGGAAGCTGGTGGAGGACAAGACTTTGGAGTTGATCCTGAATGCCGCTCTGATCGCCTATTACGGCAGGGCTATGCTGTCCTTTGACAGACTGGAGAGCAGAAGATGATGCGGGCTGTGCTGCGCAACGCCGCCCACCCAGAATACGGAGAGGCGACCATCCCCTTCCCTATCCCGGAGGAAGAGTATGACCACTGCCTGGAGCTGCTGGAGGCGCTGGAGATCGGAAATGCCGTCAACCGGGACTGCAAGGTAGAGGAGATCCAGAAGGGGCCGCCTGTCCTAAAAGAGGCTGGAGGGAAGCGAGGTCAATCTGGACGAGTTGGACTATCTGATCAAGCGGTTGGACAGTTTTACGGATCAGGAGATCGCGCAGTTTCAGGGCGCGGCGGTCAGCTATGACTATTTCAATATCGACGATCTGATCAACCTGACCTTCTCCTGCCAGGAGGTCACGGTCATCACGGATTTTTCAGACCTTGAGGAGATCGGCCAGGACCACTTTATGAATCTGAACGGCGGCACCGCCAGTATAGATGAACTGAACCAGCTGGATGGGACTGAAACAGCCCTGCTTCTGATCGAGAGCGGAGCTGGAGTCATCACCCCTACGGTGTGGTCTATGACAACGGCATGAGGCTGACCCAGGACTATAATGGCCGCCACCTCCCGGAGTATTACTACACACGCTGTACGGTCTCTGTCGTGCTTTCTGCGGATGGACGCCCGGAACAACAGGAAATGCTTTATTTTCCCTGCGCGGAGAGTAAAATCGCCCGCGCTGTGCGGCGGCTGGGCGTAGACGGGCCAGAGCAATGCACAGCAACGCTGGGACTCAGCGAGGTCAGCGACGCAGTTATGGGCGTATTTGAGCGCAAATGCCCGCTGAATGAGCATCTGAACACCCTGACCGCGCTGACCAGATGCCTCCAAATGTTCGACGGGCAGTCATTGGAGAAGTTCTATACAATCTTCGACACAGTCTGGCCCCAGACGCCGGAGGAAGTCCTGTCCCTGGCGGAGAATCTCCATGAGTTCACGGTGGTACCGGACATCAGCACCGCGGAGGAATATGGGCGGTATATGATCCAGGAGTCCGGCCATTTTGAGGTGGACCCAAGTCTGGAGGACTATATCGACTACCAGAGCTACGGAGAGCGCCGCGTCCGGGAGGAGGGCGGCCTCTTCGGGGACCGGGGGTATGTGGCCTATCTGGGCACAGAACAGGAGATCCATGAGATCGTAGCCCGGAACCTGCCCACGGAGCAGATGGAACAGGGACCGCAGATGGGAGGTCTCACATGATCACGTTAAAACTGGTCCGCGGGGACAACTATGAGACCGTCCCCTTCGATTTCCCGCCACTCCAGATGAGATGAATGAGGCATTCACCATACTGGAGGCGGTCAGCCGCTATGCCGGCGAGGTCCAGATCACCGGGGTGGACAGCGATATCCCCGGGCTTGCCGGATATCTCAAAAATACCGATCTCACCGATCCGGATTCCATCAGCAAGCTGAACCGGCTGTCGGAGAAGGTCGACGGCATGGACGAACGGCAGCGGGATATCTTCTCCGGGGCTTTGGACGCGGAGAGCATCAGCAGCCTGGATGATGTGCTCCGCATCTCAGACTCGTTGGAGGTGTACACGTTCGTCCCCCATGTGCGGTCCGATGAGGAGCTGGGCAGATATGTCGCTGTTGCCGGCCAGATCCATGGCGATCGGCGGTTTCCCGAAGAAGCGTGGCCGTATTTGGATTTTGCCAAGATCGGCGCGGAGTATTTTGCCGGCCACGGCGGCGCTTATACCCCCAGCGGCTATGTGATGCGGCGGGAAGGCGGACAGCGGCAAGCACAGGAGAGCAAGCCCATTTTTGAGCTTTATCTGCTCCATGGCCAGACCAGATGCCGCCTGGACCTCCCAGCGGAGGAACTCCAGCTGGATATGACAAAGCGGAGCCTCGGGATCGAGGACTTTGCCCAGGCTTCCATCTACCGGACCAGATGCGGGATGGACCCTCTGGCCAGCCTCCTCCCTATGGATTGTGTCAGCGTGGAGGACGCCAACGAACTGGCTCAGACGGTCCGGGAGATGCCGGACGGGGACCTGCTGAAATACCTGGCGGTCCTGTCGGTAGAGCAGCCCTCGAACTTTCCTGACGCCCTGCGCCTCGCTCTGGAGCTGGATGACTATGAACGGATCACCGATGGAGCTTACGAATACGGACAGTCTGTACTCCGGCGCATCGGAGCGGATGAGGAGCTGATCAGCGTCATAGACGGCTATATGAATTTCGAGCAGTTTGGTGAGGACTCCATGAAAGAGGACGGCGTCCGTCAAACGGAGTTCGGCCTGGTGCGCCGCCTGAGCAGCCCTTTTTGTCGGACAGACGCCTCTCCAGCAGGTATTCTGAGCGGGTGCGGCCATGGGAAAGAAAAATACCGACTGTGAGTATTTCAACCGCCGCCAAGGGGGTGTGGAATGAGCGGGAAGAAACGGAGGTGGCCCGCGGAGACCAACCTTGCCGCCCTGAAGACGCTGGCTCACACACTGCTGTGGTTTGATATCCAGCCCACAAAACTGTCACCGCTGGTTGTCAAGCACCCTTTTACGGACAGCGGACTGGTCGGTATCCACGATGAGGACGGCAGCTTGTCAGCTGGAAATCTGCTGGATGATCCCAGCGTGCTCCACTCCTGGAGGGAAAACGTGAAACAGCAGATCAATGAAACGGAGACTGCCGCAGGGCTGCTCCTGCTGGTCACCAAGCCGTATCGGTTGGGTTACTTGAAATTGGCGGCGCCGTATTTGTGCGAGCAGGACGCGGCCCTGTTCCTCTTGTATGCGTGGATCAGTACAGAGTCCCCCAATGATGACCCGAATCTCAGCAAAACGAGCTTGCTGGCCATGTTCCGGTCCATCGACCCTCAGATACTGATGGATGAGGAGGAGCGTGAGCTGTTCCAGAGTCTGGACGATGTGGTGACAATCTACCGCGGCTTGACCTCCTACAACGCTCAAAATATCAAGGCGCTGTCGTGGACGTTGAACCGTGAGGTTGCTGAGTGGTTTGCCCATCGATTTGGTCAAAATGGCACGGTATATGAGGCGCAGGTCAAAAAAAAGAACATCTATGCCGTATTCCTGGGCAGGAACGAGGAGGAAGTGATCGTGGACCCGGAATGCCTCGTGGGTCTCTCCCAGCTGCCGGAACAGGAGCATGGAATGGAGATTTCCATGTAGAGCCTGAAAAAAGCAGTAGACTTGTGAAGCCCTTTGTGGTAGTTGTTGTTGCTGTAAACTCCAAGAAGGCGCTCCTCATAGCTGTCAGAATCCGGACAGAGATGCACGCAGCCCCTTCTGAAACTCAAACCTGACTCCATCAGGAGTGCTATGGGAGGTGACCAGCTTTATGGAAAAAGAGAAAGGCGGGGGCCGGCCCGGTCGCTGGACTACTGAGAAATGCGCGGCCGCTGTGGACCGGTTTGTAGAAAAAATGGACGCTGGCCAAAGATCCCGAGCGAAGCGATCTCGTCATTGGAACTTCCCGCCCCAAAGACATTTCAGAGACACACCGGTATGACGATGGGAGTCTATTTAAAGAACAGGTACCCGGAATTGACCACCCCACAGAAATGCGGGAGGGGTTGGACGAAAGACCGCATTATCGCAGCAACAGACCACTTCATGAAAACCTACGGTAGATATCCTACAGCGGAAGAATACAGCATGGAGTACGGCCTTCCAACCCACAACACCATTTCGGCACATTTCGGGATTCCCGCAGGCGTGTATTGGAAGCAACGCTACCCCATGACTGAGCAGGGATGGAGTATGGATACAATACTCCAGGCGCTTGAGCACTTTATCCGGGAACATGGAAGACTTCCCTTAATAAAAGAACTTCACCCCAAAACGGCCTGCCGTGCAGTCAAACGATAGCGCATTGCTCGGAGATCAAAAAGTATTCCGAGTTCTGCAGAGCGTATTTCCCTGAATATGCAAGGCAGGCAAAGTGGAACCGGGAACGATGTATCCAGGGGCTGGAACAATTTTCAAAAGAAAATGGGCGCTGCCCAACGCAGGAGGAACACAAGCAGTATGAATATCTTGCTTGTGCAATCACCTTTACCCGCCATGTGGGCGAGTCTGAATCCCAATATTGTAAGCGGCAGCACCCGGAGCTGAGCCGGTACTGGACAGAGTCCAAGGCCATCAACGCGCTGGATCAATTTGTGGTGCGAAATGGGCGGCCACCTGTGGCTGTGGAGTTTTGCTCAGCCAACCTACTTCCCTCCTACGTATGTTTTATAAACACTGTTGGTAAGCCCTTGAAGAGGTTTCTTCGTGAACGATACCCGGAATACTACGCGCAGCTAGACCAGGAACAAGACAGCGGCCAGACCATGCAGATGCTGTAAAAAACAGTAGACTTGTGAATCCTTTTGTGGTATTTGTTGTTGCTGCAAAATCGAAGGAGGCACGCTATGAGTATCAATATCAAAACCGATCCCTTACGATCAGCCATATTGTTCGGCAGGCCGGTGTTGTTTGCTTCCCAAAGAATCCCGCGGGAGGAGGTTCCGGAAGGCTGGTATTACTACGAACTGAGAGGTAGTGTCCGCAATGCCAAGAAACCTGTCGCACTATCAGACCACGCCTATGTAAATCCTATCGGCTCTGCTCTTTCCCCTGTTCCCCTGAAACGGGATAACACAATATCCCGCAGAGTGAATGGGCAGTTCCTTCTGCTTGGAGAGACTACGACACTGCGGGATTACTGCCGGAACAACAGTCTGGAATATCCCCTTCGAAATCAAACATTTGTCATCCGACCTGCTTCACCCGAGGAAGCGGGCATTTTTTATGCCCTGCCGCCTGAGCAGGACGCGGCGCTGGGCGCCATCGGGCATGTCCGTATGGACTTTGGCCGCGGCGGGAAGGAGTTCTGGCATACATGGCACTCCAGAGGTCCGGAGGAACTAAACACCCCTGCGTTCAAAGCGGAGCTCCAGGAGGTGGTGGACGAGCTACGGGCAAGCGTCCTGAAGGACTATAACGCTATGACCCGATACTGCGAGAGCCATGACGGCAAAATCGATGGCGGCTGGGTACAGAATTATGGCTACATCATTGAGACGGAAGGCTACCGCTACTGCCTTCGCTGTAATCCTGTTCAAGGAGACTATCAGGCATACCTGACCATCTTCGATCTCAATATCCAGCGGCAAAGCATGGCCCAGGCGGAGAAATCGCTGGTTGGTCGTGTGACCTATGCCAGCGGTGAACAGATGGAGTACACGGACGCGGAGGCATACCTCCAATGCATTCGGGAGGAACTGCCGAATCATGCGGCTACGGGCTTCCGGTACGAGACGCTGACGGATGCCCCCCGCGGTCCGCAAGCAGGCGGACGATATCCTGTACGACCTCTACGGTGAGGAGAATCCCCGCCCACTGGAGGACTATGAAAATGCGCCCAGGGAGGGCATGACAATGGGAGGACTTTCATGAATACCATATCACCAGAATGGCTGGAGTTCTTACGGGAACAGTTCCCGGAGGGCAGCCGAATTAAGATCAAGGAGACGGCGGGGCCGCATCCCCCCTTTGCGCTGGGAGAACAGGGAAAGCTGGAGCAGATCGATAACAATGGATGCTTCCATGTGCGGATGAGTGGTGGGGCCTTGCTCACGCTGGTCCTGGGAGAAGACCGTTTCTCAGTCAGCCCTCCCGAGCCAACCATGATGAAACTGTATATGCCCCTGACAGCGGACCTCTACACCCGCAACGAGTATGGCGAGATGGAGGAAGATAGCACTTTGCTGGACGGAAGGTCGCTGCGGGCCTATGAGGGTGAGATCCTCAGAGCTCTGATCAACAACCGAGTGCCGGAGGAGAGTGAGAGCGGCATCATGCACTGGTATGGCAAGGATGATAACATCAACCAGAAGGTCAAATCCGCCGTGTTCACCGTCGAGGATCGGAACGGTCAGCTTTGGGGCGTTGCCGAGTGCCGTGTGGTCGGCACCCTTACCCCGGAGGAGCTGACTACCCTGAAAGAGTATATCTCCGGCCAGGCTTCAGATGGCTGGGGGAGGGCTTTGAGCAGCGGGATATCTGTGCCGGCGATGACGAGCTGTATGTCCACCTGTGGCAGTGGGACAACTGGAGTATCCAGACCGAACAGGAGCGGTTTGCTCCCAAAGTAGCGGAGGGCCTGCCGGAACAATGCTTCTCCACCCTGGCTACAACTGGCCAACTCATCTGTATCAAGCGGGGTGAGACTGGCTACTACCTCTCCGATTGGGACACTGGCGATAAGGAGCGGAATGTGGAGCTGGTGGACGAGCTGAATGAAAAGCTCGGCGTCACGCCCAGCCAGCGGCAGGCTATGGAGATCGGGAGCCTCGCTGGATGGGATGTTCTGGGCGGACCCACAAATGTATGAGCAGGAGCACTTTATGGCAGGGGAGGTATGACACTTGAATAACCCGAAGAGATGTTTGGAGGGACGACACTTGGATAAGGTGATTTTTGAGGTGGAGATCCGAAACAACAGCCCCAAGAGCTATGAAACAGCCGTCTATGTGTGGATGCCGGTCACCTGGTCGGAGTTCCATGACGCCTTGCAAAAGGCCCGGATCAAGGATGGCCGATCCTGCGGCAATAAACTTCTCTATGTTGGGTATGATGGGCTCCAACATGGCATGATCGGCAGGAATGTCGATCTCTATGACCTGAATTTGCTGGCCCAGCGGCTGGCCGCACTGACACCGGAGGAAAACACAGGGATGGAAGCTCTGCTGGCAATGGAGTGGAGCCGTCGCAGGGGTTCTGTCTCTCTGGAGCACCTCATCAACCTGACCTACAATACCGACGCCTGCTGTCTGGCGCCCCAAGTTTCCAACCTTCAGGAGCTTGGGGCGTTTCTGTATGAGAGCGAGATGCTCTCCAAGGAGGCCATGACCCTGCTGGATACCATGGAGAAGGGCAGCCGCTTTCAGATCGAATTGCTGAAGCTGCTGGGTGAACAGCATAAGGAGGATCATGGCGGCGTGTTCACCAGCCGGGGCTACGCGGAGCTGGGTGGGAGATCAGACCCGTCTACGCATATCGGCCGGGAGAAACATCCTTCTTCCAGAGGTCCGGGGCCCCAGTGGTGCTGGAGGTCCGCAAAGGGTTCTCCAACGATCCACAGAACGCCAATGATAAGACCGCCACCTTGGACCTCCCCCGCGAAAGACAAGGGCATCTGGCAGGCGGTAGAAGCGGTGGACGCTGCCTCCGTAAAGGAGTGCGTGTTCTGCTGCACAGACTGCATCATTCCCTCTCTTCGAGACGCCATCGACGAGGTCCTTGAGAACGGCAGTTTTGCTCAGGTCCACGAGTTCGCCAGACAGCTTGCGCAGAAAAAGCGGTCCTGGAGTGAGGCGGAATTTATCCGATACAAGGCCCTCCTGGCGGCCAGTGGCCAGCCCAGCCTTGGGGACGCCGCCCAGCTTCTGGAGGAGGCGGAGCAGTATGAACTGCTCCCCGAGGTGGCGGAAACCTGGGACTACGCGGAGCTGATGGTGCGGGAGAAATACCCGGATCTGCCGTCTGAACTGTTCCAGACGCCCCAGGCCGCCCAAATTGGCAGGACTATGCTGAAGGAGGGAAACGGAGCGATTACCGAGTATGGCCTGATCCGCAGAACAGACGGACAGCCGCTTCCAGTCTTCACCGGAGAGCCGCAGAGGGAAGAATTCGCTGGTCCCCAGATGACGGGGATGTAAGCCATAAGCGCACAAAAATGGAGGGATTGTATTGCGAAACGGTCAAATCAACTCTTTGAGTGAGATCGACATGGAACGCCTGCGCTTTGAGGACATCCGATGGCGGTATGGTGTGTTCCACCCAACCAGTACCGGCGCCGGCCGGGATAAGCAATACAGCGCCTGGATTGGCGTACAGACAAGCTTGGGTGAGATCGAGAAGGGCGTGTGGTACCAGGCTGCGGAAGCCCTCATCCAAAAGGCTGGGGAGCAGAAACTTCTGGAGGCGCTGACCGACTGGGAGAGCCGGTACAACTACGCCAAGGATTCCGCCCGAACTGTGCGGCATAAGGCCCTGCAGCTCCATATCAGCCGCATCTTTGATAACCCCCGCTGGGTCAACTTCATCCCGTTTAACCGGGAATACCGGCCGGAGGTGCTGGAACACGCCAGTCTCGTCACTGTAATCAACGAGTGCTGCGGAAAACCGGGTGAGGTGACGCAGGAACAGATCGATGGCGCCTGTAATGGGACAGTGGCCTGTCCGCACTGCGGGCGGTGGAGCAGCTTCTCTATTGTTGAGCCGAAGCAGGCCGAAGAGCAAGGAATGGAGATGATATGATGGACATCCAGAAAAAGCGGGATCTTTTGATGAGCCTTCCGCTCATGGAACAGGAGCAGCGGTGGATCATGGAGCGTCTTGACACACTCTCTGTTAAGGAACAGTACCAACTGTCCGCGGCGATCCTGCGGACCGGGAAGCTGGAGGAATTGGCGGGCAAGACCGGCTGGGAACTGCAAAGCGCCATTTTACACATGGACCCGAAGGTGGCCTTGGACGCAGTCAACTGCCTGCTGTCGCTGGAGGACTACCAGGTCTGCTTCCCTGCTGGGAGCTACGCGCAGCTGGGGAGCTTCTATTTACGGCGCGAAGGCCATCTGCCGGAACGCGCCATGTACTACACGGATTTGGAGGCGCTGGGCCGCCGCTATGAGGACCGGCACCCCGGCCTGTTCGTAGGAAACTGCTATGTGGAGTACCCGGAACACCCCTCCGCCCTCGCTACACCGGCCAGGGACTCATCCCAGAGGATGACGGTTGGAGTATGAAGGTGAAGCTGGCCTCTTCGGCGGTGCCGGAGGGGGGTGGCTGCGCCTGCCGGACTACTCCACCATGACCGGCCGGCCTGATGAGGTGGCGCTGGCTTTGGATGAGCTGAAAACCAGAAGTCTGGAAAACTGTATGCTGCTGGATGTCCGGTGCAGCCTGCCGGAGCTGGGAAATCTGATGGAGCAGTATGACAGCGCCTTGGAACTGGTCAATGACGGGAGCGATCTGGGCTATGTTCTGGATGAGCGGGGCCAGGGGATGCCCCACTTTATGGACCGCTTTGCCGCGGCGCTGGAATTCGAAAACTGCCATAACCTCCGCCTTGCCCTGGATATCAGCCAGAACCTGCACTGCTATGAGTGGGTCCCTTGCGATAGCCTGAAGGACTTCGGCAGGCGGAAGCTGTTGGAGGCAGGGGTATCTGAAGAACTGTTAGACTCCGGCTGCATCGACCTGGAGGGCTATGGGGCGGATCTGCTGGAGGAGGCAGGGTATGTCCTGACCGCCGACGAAAGCGCCTACATCACCAGAAATAACCTGGAATTCATCCGCGACTGGAGCGCCCCGGAGGAGGCGGGGCTAAGTATGGAACAGCAGTAAAAATCTTATGACCACAGGGGCCGTTTTCCCGATGGGGACAACGGCCCCTTCTTTTTTTGCGCCCATTTTCGGGAAAACAGCCCTGGAAAGGAGCGAACATGGAGAAGGAACGGCTGGCAGAATATCTGGAGCGTTGCCACTCGGGCGCCTCCAAAGCCGCCACCAGCCGGGAGCTGGAGTGTGCCTTTGGCGTCAAGGGAAAGGAGCTTCGGGACGCGGTCAACACCCTGCGGCGTGAAGGCGTTCCCATCGCCAGCAATGGCAGCGGCTACTTCTACGCCGCCACGGAGCAGGAGGTGCGGGCCACCATCGCCCACCTGACCCGGCGGATCGGCGGCATCGCCGCGGCGATCCGTGGGCTGACCCGGTCGCTGGATGTGTTCGATACCGCCCAGACACGCCTCCCACTGGATGGAGGTGATGACCCTTGAACAGCTTTATGAGCTGGGTGGGCGGCAAGAAGGCGCTCCGTGAGGAGGTGGTCAGGCGGTTCCCCCTCTACTATGAGCGGTATATCGAGGTGTTCGGCGGAGGCGGCTGGGTGCTGTTCCACAAGCCTCCCGGCAACGATTTCGAGGTCTACAATGACTTCAACGGCCTGCTGGTCAACCTGTACCGCTGTGTGCGGGAAAAGCCGGACCTGCTCATCAACTCCCTGCGGTATGTGCTGAACGCGCGGGAGGACTTTGACCGGGCGCGGCGGGCCCTGCGGCGGAAACGAACCACATAAGTCCAGCGGGCGGCGTGGTTCTATCAGATCATCCGCCACAGCTACGCCTCGGGGCTCACCAGCTTCGGCAGTCAGCCCCACGATATGTGGGCGGATTTCCCGCTCATTGAGCAGGCCCACCGGCGTCTGGCCAGGGTGGTCATTGAAAACAAGGACTTCGAGAAGCTCATCCGGCACTACGACCGGCCAGAGAGCCTGTTCTACTGCGACCCGCCTTACCACTGTACCGAGGGCTACTACTCCAACATCGGAGAGGATGGCTTCACAGAGAAGGACCACATCCGTCTGCGGGACGTCCTGCTGTCTATCCAGGGTAAATTTCCTGCTGTCCTACAACGATGATGGCTTCATCCGGGAGCTGTATGACGCCCTGGTATCAGATCGAGCCGGTAACCCGGCTGAACAACATCCGACAGCGATACGACCCTAACTGCCAGTTTGCCGAGCTCTTCATCGCCAACTACGACCTGCATGAGCGGGAACGTGCCTCGGTCCAACTGAATCTGTTTGATTTTGATACGGAGGAGACTGACTATGAAATTTTTGAAAGAAACCACTTCCAAGGGCCTCCAGAACCCCGCGGCAGCCATGAAGCTCTCTGGCTTTGAGGGCGGCGGCAAAGTGGGAACTCCACGCCTCGGAGGATGCGCTGGTGGTGCTCAAGCAGCGCATGACCGCCATGGAGCTGCTCCGCGCCGCCAAATCCCTCCAGAAGCTGGCCACAGACCTGCACGTGCATCTTGCCGGGGTCTGCGGTCCCTGCGGTGGCTGTAACGGAGACTGCCCCGTTGAGGACGGGGACGAGGTGGACCTGCCGGACTACCTGGGAGGAGGCTGGCATCCCGGAAAAGGCAAAGCTGTGCGCCAGCGTGGATGAGGAGGAACACACGGTGACCATCTCCGAAGCGGACTATGACCACGACCTGCGGGATGTGCCGGAGGAGGTGCTGGAGATGTTCAGAGAGGCCGGAATCTGTGTTGGAGAACTGGAGGAGCGGCTCATTCTGGGAGATGTGGTATATGGAGACTGAGACGTATCTCTATCCCTATTCCGCGAAGGAGGCCCGGGACCGGGGTGAATTGGCGCTCTGGAGAGCCAGCCAGCAGGCTAATGTCTCCTGCGCAAAAGAGATCGAGGAGGCCATCCGAATCTATGGCGACGGCGAAAGCGGCACACTGCGCCCGGAGGCAGCCCGAGGTATTCTGGACCGCTGGGGCTTCAAGCGGACGAATTTCGTCCTTGCCAATACGCTCAGGGAATCGCCCGATTATGGAAGGTATCTCAGCGAGGAGAACCGGGATTGGCAAAAAGGGCGCTACATGCCAACGGATTATGAAAACCGCCGCTTTGCGGTAGATACTGCCGGGGCCTTTTTGAACGCTTTCATCGACCAGGTGCGCGAAGCGTATGACGCCCTGGAACTGTTCGGCCCGGAACACTGCCAGCCAGACTCCTTCTCCGGCCTGGACTACGAGGGCAAGGTGCTGGTCCTCTCCCCCGACGTCCTGAAGGAGTCCTATTGGAACACCCGCGCCCAACTCTGGTACGCCCACGACGGCTTTGGATGCAGTCCTCACGCCATCGGACGCTCCATCCGCTGTACCTGCCTGGGCGACGGGGAGATGACCCGCTGGAACCGGGCGGATTTTATAGGTGTGCTGAAGGATGAATTCCTGCCGGGCTGGGCTGCGGAAAAACTGACGGAGCTCCGAAGTATGGAACAAACACAGAGTGAGCACCCGGATATGGGTGAGATGACGATGAAGTAAGGGGAGAAAAGAAAATGAGGCTTTCTTTTTATACGATTGATGATCTCCGGCTGGGTTATGACCCGAAAGGCGTGACCGGCTGGCGGCTGTCCCAGTTCCTGAACTGGCGGGACGCGCTGGAGCATTACCGGAACCTGCCCAATACCAGGGTGAAAGAGTTTGGACTATCCAATGGTGTGCAGGTCCTGCAGCTGGTCCGCTGCCTGCCTCTGTTTCCCGGTGACAGGAGAGGCCACGACGTCCTCCTGACGGACGGTATCGTCCAGCCCCTCTGGAGAGCAGAGCCGAAAGCGGCAGAAGCAGCCCGGACCGTCGTTGCCAGTCTGGGGATTCGGTACTGCCTGGACCACGACCGGATCGTTCCCGCCCCAGAGCCATTGCCGGAGCATCTGGAGGGTGTCCGTCTGACGGATGGCACCCCGCGGTCAGGCGGGTGCGTGTGGCCGGTGAGGGCTGGCTCACACCGGAGGAGCTGGAGCGGCGGTATGCACCCGCCATCCGGGACTATCGGTACCCGCTGGTCTTGATGTATCTGGTAGACACCATGGCCGGAGATGGCCAGCCTGGGACGCAGGAGGTCACCCCCTGGGCATACAGACGACTGGAACGGCGCGCCAAACAGCGCGCCTGCCAGAATAAAATTTAAAGGAGAAGCGCTGTCATGAACGAAGAAAACACTGTCATTTCCACGCGGGAGGAGCATCATCAGATCATGCCCACACAGGTGGATGTGCGTATCTATGCGATCCATACCTCCGGCCCGGTCCTGGCGGAAGCCTCCGCCAATCTGAACGGCTGTTTCACTATCCGGGGGCTGAAAGTGGTGGACGTGGGGAACGGACCCTTTATTTCTATGCCGGGTTACCGGACAGGCAGCGGATACCGGGACGCCTGCTTCCCCAGCGAGAGAGAGTTCCGCCGGCAGTTCCGTCAGGCGGTGCTGGACGCCTACCACCAGGCCCTGTATCAGCTCCCCCAACGCCAGCAGGAACACCAGGTTGAGCCTGCCCAGGATAACGGCCAGGCCAGTGAGAGTATGTGAGGAGGCGGTTACCCATGAAACGAGTATTCAGCCTTTGCGCCGCGGCGCTGATGCTGACCCTGGCCCTGCCGGTCAGTGCCTTCGCAGCTGAGACCGCGGCGGTCTGCTACCCCACCTCGGTGACCCAGAGCGAAGATGGGAGTGAGATCAGAAGATCTATGACCTTTCGCCGGAGGAGGATCCTGCCGGTATCCCCCGGTCTGATTTCGAGCAGGACGGCTTCCACTATACGCTCGTCGACCTGCTCAAGCAGGAGCTCCCTGAGCATGAGGAGCGGCAGCATACAGAGACCGTCTCTCTCCCCAGTAAGAACAAGGACATGGCCTCAGTACTCGCCCTGCTCCCCCAGGAGCGTGAATTTGTTACTGATGACGGACTCATGGGCACCCTGACGCTCCAGCTGGACACTGTCCAGGTGGAGGTGGCCGGGTATGGCAGTTCTACGAAAGAGATCAGCGCCACCCGATCCTATCCCAACCTCGCGGGCCAGGATACCCAGTACATCCCCAAGACGATTGAGGAGAATGGAAAGACCCTGACGCTCAAGGATATCGACTGGCAGACGGACAACACCGCCACCTCAGACGGCTACGCTCTGGGGGATCGCTTCACCGCGGTGGCCACCTATACCGGCTCCGCCACCAGCAGCTACGTCAAGGGCTACACGGTAACGGCAGACTACACCGGGACGGTAAGCCGGATCGCCCTGAACCGGACCCGGTATGTGGCTATCTTCGAGGGAACGCCTCTCCAGCCTGTGACAGCCCCGGAGGACCAGCTCCCCGCCCAGTTCAACTGGGCGGCTATTCTGGTCCCCTTCGGCATTGTGGCCCTGGCGGGCGCGGGAATCGGAGCGGCAGTATTCATCCGGCGCCGTCGTGAGGTAGGCGATGACGGCGGCGAGTCCGCCTGATGAGGAGGAAACACACCATGAAACGAACCATGACAGCCATGCTTGCCCTCTGCCTTGCCGCGGGGATGGTCCTGCCGGCCAGCGCGCTGGAGTACACCATCGACGTCCCGGACGGGCCGGACTATGGCAAGCCCACCTCTGTGGAGGTGATCCACACCGCGGACGGCGGAGCCAGGAAGAATGAGGACGTCAGCAAGAACGCCGCCCTCATTCCGCCCGGTTTCGGAACGCCCAGTATGGACGCTCGGAATACCGGCTCCTACCTCACGCCCAACCTGGCCCCAGGCGGTGCGCCTGCCGCCGGGACGGTGGTCAATGGGAGCAGCTCAAGTGTCATAATGCCCGGAGGCCCCATCGGCTCCGTGACTGTCCCTGACACGACCATCCCCTCCACCCGGTACACGGAGGTGACGGATGACCTCTACTACAAAGGCGGGTATCTGGCAACCCTGAGAATCCCGGCCATCGGCCTGACGGTCAAAGTCTATGAGGGTACGGACAGTAGGACATTGGCCAAGGGAGCCGGCCACTTCGAGGACACCTCGATTTGGCGCGGAAATATTGCGGTGGCGGCGCACAACAGGGGCGTCAACAACCATTTTGGGCAGCTCCACACGCTGGAGATTGGGGATAAGGTCACTCTCACCACCAAGCTGGGGACCAGGACCTACAAGGTGATTTCCGTGGAAAAAGTCAATGAAAATGACACCTCCGGCCTGAATCCCACCTCCAACGACCAGATCACCATGTACACCTGTGTCCGCAATCAGCGGGACAACCGCTGGAAAGTGGTGGCGGTGGCCGTATGATTGAACGTGACACAAATGTTGCTCAAATGGAACAAAAAGACTATCCGGGAGATGCTGACCCAGTTTCCCACGGACCACTTTGACCTCATGACTCCCGGTGGATATGTGTCCCTGAATCCATCGCAGGCGGCCGCACTTTTGGCTGGGGGCTCTGTTTCGGGCCACCCCGGAATATCCGGCTATGACCGAGAGGTGACCGCGGAAGAACTACTGGATCAGATCGTCCGCTTTTGCCGGTACGATCAGGGTACATGGCATATTTTGAGCGGTTTCCCAGAACAGGTTTCGGAACAGGCCACAGACTTTGGCATGAGAGGGCCGTCTATGTGACAGCAATCTTACCGGAAGTCTGCGGAGACAAACTCCGCAAAATGATGGCCATATTTCTTGTGCCCAACAGAACAGCGCCACGGAATACCGCATATATTTACCGTGTTATCAACGGCACAACGGACTATCCCGCCTTGCTTCGATAAGAACTTGCGCATTGGCCTTCTTTTATGAGGGGGCCGCTTTTTTGTCCCATTGTACCGCACGCTCATTTTCTCCGTTTTCACGAACTCTTTTCGCTCGACTTCCTGGGCCTTGTCTGATATGGTGGGCTTGTAAAGGCGCGACCCAGGAAAAGCGAAGGAGGAAAACGGTATGAGCAGAAGAAAGAACGTGCTGATGGTGACCACAGGCATCCTGATCGGACTCCTGATGGCCGGCACCGCAGCCCATGCGGCGGAGGCGCCTCCCATCCGGGTGAGCAGTTACAAGGGCGCCGTGCTGGAGGTGGGAGAACGGAGCGGCCTGGTAATCGGCCCCAGCGGGGGCGTACACGGTGACCTCCAGCGACCCGGATACAGTGGTGGTGGAGCAGGTGATGAGCTTGTGGGTGGCCGTTGCCAAGGCCGAGGGGAGCGTGGAAATCACGGTCTCCAACCAGGCTGGGGAAACCAGCGCCCTGACGCTGACCGTAGGACCAAACGCGCCGCAGACTCCCACCACCGGGGACAGCCCGGACCAAAGCGAGGTGTCGGCTGTGCGGTTGGAGCTGGTACGGCTGGTCAACGAGGTGCGCCGGGAGAACAGTGTAGCGGAGCTGACCGTCAATGAAGCCCTGATGGACGCAGCCCAAAGCATCTCCGACAAGGAGTATAGCTGGCATCACACGAAAGAGGAATGTGAGGCAGCCCTGACGTGCGGCTATCCCTACGGATTCGGCGTGAACCTGACCGTATTCACCGGAGTGTCCACTGAAGACACCGCCCAACACGCTCTGGAGAACTGGATCAGCTCCCCCGGCCACTTCGAAACCATGATCGATCCAGACGGTGACAGCATCGGTGTGGGCGTGACGGAGCGCGACGGCGTGACCTACGGCTACCTGTTCGTGGGCTGCCCGAACACCCACAACCCATATGAATAAGCATACCAGCCGGATGGCCTCTCAAACGAGAGGCCATCTTTTTATATCAGCCCGTGAGGAGGTGGTCACACCCCAGTAAACACTTTACCGGAGCGATCCACATGAGGCTCCGGCACCGCGCGCATCAATAAATCAAAACACAGAAAAAGAAACAGGCCGTAGGGACCAGGTCCCCGCAGCCTGTTTTTGTTGTTGGGAAGCATGGTCCCCCGGCCTTTCCTTTTTCGGAAAGGATCAAGGTATGCGAAAGATTTGTTTCCCATACAAGCGAATGATCTCCATGCGCTGGTGCTGGTCTGTATGCTGGGCCTGCTGCCCACCGCAGCGTTGGCGGCGGACGCTCCCAGCTCCATTAAAATGGAAGACTGCACCCACAATGGCGTCCACTATGAGTCTCCCAGCCTGGGGACCTGCTGGCTCCATCAGATGACCTTCGATTACAACCAGAAAAGCACTATCGGCTTCTGTGCCGAGCACGGGAAAGGCATGGGCTGGTCTCTGGAGGGCCAAACTTGGGGAAACCCAAGCCCATTACCGACCCTACCGTGCAGACCATGATGGCCTACTACTACGCCCATACCACCGGCGTGTTTACCGACCAGGCTCACGCTCTGGGGGTAGATGAGGTGTGGGGCAGTGACCATTCCTGGACCATGAACGCCTGGGTACAGGCTGTTATCTGGCGCTACAAGGCCGGTCTGTTGGCGGATCCGGCCACCGCCTGCGCCGAGGAGTTGGTCTGCGTTTATAATAACCTGCACCACGGCAATTACAGCGGTGTAGATGACCTGCTGGACGGGATGTCCTTCCGTGACCGCGCCCAATATGTCCTGGATTTGGGCAAGCAGGGCGTGTGGGGCGAGTGTACCGTCTACGAATACCAATACACCGGCTCCAGCACCAGCTCCCATCAGGCCAAGGACGTGCAGGCCATTATGATTGGGAACCTGGACGTCACCCGTGAGAAGTACGACCTGACCGTGAAGAAGGTGGACACCACCAATCCCAACAAGGGGCTCCCTGGAGCACGGTTCATGGTGCGTTCAGAAAACGGGACCTATGAGCAGGAGGTCGTGACCGGGAGCGACGGGACCTATACGCTCAAAGGCTTGGATGCCTCCACATATTCCGTCGTTGAACTGGAAGCCCCGGAAGGATACCAGATCGACAACGCGGGGCCGCAGTATGTGGCCCTGCCCAACGGTAGTAGCAGGGCCGTGACCGTCACCTTCACGGACACCCCCGAGATCACCAGCGAGGGATCCATCCGCAAGGTGGATGCGGACGACCCCACCACAGGTCTTGCCGGCGCGGTCATCAAGATCGAGGGTGTGGACAACAGTTTTACCGGTACTTATGTGACAGGCAATGGGGGGCTATCTGGAGGACGTCCCCTGGGACGCTATGCCCATCGGCAGCTTTACCGCGACGGAACTCACCCCGCCCGCCGGGTACTCCCTCAGCCCGGACCCGGACAAGGTCAAACAGGAATTTGTGTGGGACGGCAAGCATGATGTCAGTTTAGTTTTTGAAAATGATGCCCGCGTCAAAATTGAATTGCAGAAGCTGGATGAGTCTGACGCTCCCTCCCCGATGCAGTATTCCATGTGGTAAAGGATGGGCAGATCATTGCCACAGAGAAAACCGACAGCTCAGGCCGCATCGTGGTCCCCAACGTCACCGAGGGCATGTACGCATTCATCGAGAAGTCTGCACCGGCACCCATGGCCACCCTGCTGGAACCGGTCATTGTCCATGTGGATCAAGCCACGGTGGATGGGGGCGGCACCGTCAAGGTGACCGCCAAGGACCAGCGTCTGCCCAATCTGACCATCTGGAAGCGGGAGGCTGGCAAAGAGGATACCGTTATCCCCGGCACTGTCTTTGAGGTCAAAGGCATCCACTCCGGCTTCCACACCGATGTGACCACTGGTGAGGATGGAAAAGCGGTTCTGACCGGCCTCCCCGTGGACAGCTTCGAGGTAACGGAAAAATCGGTGCCGGAGCCCTATGTGGTGGGCGATGAGCCTACCCAGACCATCTGGCTTGGCCCCGGTGACGAGAAGGAGCTGATTTTTACCAATGAAAACAGCCCCTGCTCACCATCGCAAAATCAGATGCAGACGATCCCACGGTCAAGATCCCCGGAACTGTCTTCTTAGTGGAGGGGTTGACAGTGACTACAAGGACGAATGGACCACCGGGGCGGACGGAACCGTCTCCAAGCGGGTAGACCCCGGCAGCTATCAGATCACGGAGAAATCCGTCCCCTCGCCTTATTATATCTCAGAAACGGAATCGGAACGGGTCCAGGCCATCAGCCTGAACGCCGGCGATGAAAAGACGGTCAGTTTTGAGAACCACAAGCGGCCTTTCATCGAGATCATCAAGGAAAATTCGATTACCCATGATCCCATCGCAAATGTCAAGATGCAGGTCTGGTACGCCTCCAACAACACTGCTACCGGAGAGTACAACGACCTGGGCGTGTATTACACGGATTCCGAGGGCTGCATCGTTCTCTCTGAACCGGACATTTCTCTCCGTGACGGCTGGTACCGGGTAAAGGAACTGGAGCCGGTCCCTGGTTTCTCCCTTCCGGACGAGGATACACAGGAGGTGTTCATTCCCGCAGGCGGCAGCTATACATTCCGCTTTGAGGACCGGCCGCTGAGCGCCATCTGTGTGTGGAAGTACGATTCAAAGACAGGAGAGGCGCTCCCCAACTGCTGGTTCCAGGTACGCTATTTGAGCGGCAACGCCAGCGGCAGCGGCGGCACGGTGATCGGCGTCTATCGCACTTCGGAAAATGGGTCCTTTACCGTCACCGGCTGTGAAGCTGGCACTTATATCATCGAGGAGCTCTCCAGTGATGGCTCTCACGTCATCGACACACCGCCTCAGACGGTCTATCTCTCCGGTGAGGATCAGGAGGTCGTCAAGGTCCATTTTGGGAACTCTCCCAAGGGCGCTCTGCTGGTCACTAAAATCTCGAATGACGAGAAAAAGAGCCGCTTTCCGATGTGGAATTTCTGGTCACTACCAGCGACGGGATGCTGGTGGGGGACGCCAACGGCAAGTTTACGACCGATAGCAGCGGTTCCTTCCTGGTAGAAAATCTGGACCCCGGCACGGTCCTGGTGGTACGTGAAACCAGGGCAAAACCGGGCTATTTATTGGACGACACCCCCCAGACAGCGGAGATCAAGGCTGGCCAGACCGTGTCCCTCCAGTTCCGCAATCAGCCGCTGGGTAATTTGATCATCCACAAACTATCGGGCGCCGACAAAAAACGCCGCTGAAGGGGGCACAATTCAAGATCACCTATGCAGACGGGTCGTTCCTGCCGGATGAGAATGGTAAGCTGTCCTCCAACGGCCTGTACTGGAGCAATTCAGAGGGGCAGATCATTCTCTCCGGGGTCACAGGCACCATCATAGCGACAGAGGTACAGAGTGTACCGGGCTATACCATCGACGAAGATACCAGGAGTCAGACCATTGTGGTAAATCCGGATGACACACAGCACCTTTATTTTTACAACGACCCGGAAAAACGTTGGTCCTCCAAAAGTACATCTACGACGGCGATAAAAACGATCAACCGCTGGCCGGAGTGGAATTTCTGGTGACAGACTCCACCGGGGCCTATGTAGGCCCGGACAATGGCCGCTATGTGAGCGACAGCAAGGGCCGTGTGGTCATTACGGGCCTCACCGCCGGCATGACCATCACCGCGAAAGAGGTCTCCACGGTTTCGGGCTATGTTCTGGACAGCACGCCCCAGACCATTGAAATCACCGAGGGAGATGAGGTGCAGACCCTCTACTTTTATAACAAGCCGGAGGGCGGCGTCGAGCTCACGAAAGTCAGTGAGGCGGACCGGACGGAAACGATCCCCGACACCACGTTTGAGATCCGCGCGGTCCACAGCGACGCTCTGGTAGGTACCGTCACCACCGGGCGGGACGGCAAGGTCTACCTCCCGTTGGAAGCCGGCGACTACTATGCCGTGGAAACAGACTGTCCCAGCTCGTTCCGGCTGGATCCCACCCCCATCTATTTCAGCGTGGAAGATGGGCAGGTCACCCGCAAGATTGTGACCAACCAGCCCATCAGCGGTATTCTCATCCACAAGGTGGACCCGGATGGAGAGGGAATCCCGGGTGCCGTTTTCCTACTCTATGACAGCAACCATAAGCCTATCGGTCAATACACCTCGGATGACCGGGGATATGTCTATATCGACGATTTGACAGAGCCGGGCCGCTACTATCTCAGAGAACTGGAAAACGAAGGCTATATCGTGGACGAGAAGTTGAAGACCGTCTATGTGCGCGCCGGAAAAGTCACCGAGGTTGAGTGGGAGAATACTCCCATCACTGGCCAGATCCAGATCACCAAGACCAGTGCGGACTATAACTCCATGAATGGCTGGCCCGCCGGCACGCCCATCCCCAACACGGAGTTTGAGATCTACAACGCCCGGACCGGCAATCTGGTGGATACCATCCGGACTGATAAAAAATGGTGTGGCCGTGAGCAAGCCTCTGCCTCTGGCCCGCTATGAAATCATTGAATCCAAGGCAGCGGACTTTTACGGCCTGGACCAGACGCCCATCGAGGTGGAGATCGAGTACGCCGGTCAGATTGTCAAGGCGGCCATGACCAACAAGAGCCTCTACACCAATGTAAGCATCCAAAAGACCGGCTATGTGGAGGTCATGCCCGGTCAGCAGATTCGCTATGACCTCAGCAGCATCGCAAATAACTCCACCTACCAGCCTCACATCCTTCTACTGGAGGGACACGCTCCCCACTCAGGCGGTGCGGCTGGACAAGATTGTCACTGGCACCTACAACGTGCCGGGCAATTATAAGGTGGTCTACAAGACCAACCTGAGTGGCGGCACTTGGCGCACCTTGGCGGACAACCTGAGCACCCAGCAGAACTATGTACTGGATGCCTCCCCCGCCGCTCTGGGATTGGCCTCCAATGAGTGCGTGACTCAGTTCATGGTGTCCTTCGGCGTTGTCCCCGCCAACTTCCGACAGGTGGAGGCGCCGCAGGTGTACTGCAATGTGGTCTCCTGGGTCACCGGAGGGAGCCAGTTTACCAATCAGGCGGATGTGGGCGGCGTTTACAACGGTCAGTGGATCATGGCCACCTCTCGGTGGGTAACCAAAGTCTACAAGCCCTCCAAGCCCCTGCCTCGCACCGGCTTCTGAGGTTTACCGCGGAAGACAAATAAAGCAGGGGCGCGGCCTTACTGGGCCGTGCCCTGCTCGGAAAGATCAGTCCCTCTGAACGACAATAATCTCCTGAGAAACGTTATCATCCAGCTTCACGCCGGTGAGGGCTTCGAACTGCTTCCGCATATCGCCTTCACAATAGGAGCCGCGGGGAGCGGCCTCGTATCCCGCCTCTGCGGCGGCTTTTTTGCCGTGGCCTGGGCCTGACCGTCGAACCCGCCGTCAGAGACGGATGCTTCCAGGTGTACAGCACAGTTTTCTCTTCGCTCATACTGTCTCCCTCCAACACAAGTAGAGTATCCGATGGATTAAACTGTACTATACAATACATCAAGGGCGGTGTCAACTCACGGATGACCCCGCTCCAAGGCTTTTGGGGCGGCAGTGTTTCCGAGGAGGTGGAGCAAAATCAAGTGATTTCTGCATCGATCTTATAGACATGATTTTAAAGGAGGAGAGCCTGTGAAACTGAAAAAATGGGTCTACGTCCTGCTGGCGGTTTTCCTGCTGGCAGGGCTTTTTTGTATGCCGGCGGTGGCCGCGGGAGATGTGGCGGATGCGGTGGAACAGACCTGGGGAGACGCCTCAGAGCAGATCAAGACCGTGGTGGACAGCGTCGTGTTTCCCGCTCTAAGCATGGTAATCGCCATCGCTTCTTCGTAAAATTGGCCATGGCTTACTTTGATTATCGGAAGCATGGCCAGTTTGAGTGGACCGGTCCAGCCATCCTATTTGTGTGCTTAATTTTCGTCCTGTTGGCCCCCAACTGCATCTGGGGCATTGTGGGGCTCTGAAGCTATGACCAGGGAAGATTTTGAGCGAAGGATAACAGCCCTGCTCCCGGATGTCTCTAATCAAGCCATGAAAAACTGGCTGGAATACGCTAAGAGTCTGGAGCGGGACGGGACAGAAACGGAATCCGAGATTTTTGACCACGCCTTTGTGGAGCTCGTCCTTATCAAGCGGCACCAAGGCGTGGAAACAGCTGCGGCTCTGTTCAATTACGGAGAAAAATTTGTCTTTAATTATTTTGAGCTTCGCGGCGCCGCTGAGTTTCTGAAGGAGGGCTGGCCGTTGGAGCAGATCAGCGATCACGCGGTAGAGAGTGGGTGTGATCCAACGCCGGAGGCGATGGAGGAGTCCAGAACGGCTTTAGAGGAATTCCAAAGCGGAAAGTGGGATGTCAGAGAAAACAAACAGAAGTTCAGCTCGGATTTACCCCATGGGATCCGCCAATTTTATGCGCTGGAGCAGGAGCTGGGCGGCCGGGATGGGACATTCAGCGAGTGGATCCGGGCAGCTTATGAAATCAACGAGGATTTTGATCAGTCCTTTGCTGAAGTTGTCAGCGACCTCTGCGGCGCGTTTCACGACGCAGACGCTCAATATGGGCGCAACATCAGCAGACAGCTCTACAATACGCTTGCTGTGGTTCTGCCCGTGGAGATCCAAAGCGCCGCCCAGTACCTGAGCCTTGGCGGAAGCCTGGACCATGTGTCCGCGCTTGCGTTGGTGGGCTTCCTCATGGAACCCCAAGACCGTGACGGCATGCTTCGGGCTGTGAAGCATATGAATGATGGTGGGGATGCAGCCAACGCCTATTACGCGGCTCAGGGGGACAGTCACCTGACGCACCCACCCTGCAGCAGACCATGTGACACCAAAAGTTCATTTGCTTCATACCCGGAAATATGATAAATAAGTGGTTATAGATGTGTTTATCAAATAGAAAGTCGCGCAAAATGGCACGAAAAAGTTGTGTGGACGCCAGATAGAACATGCTAATATGTGATTGAATCCGGGCATGAAGACACGCGGGCACTGCAGCAGTGCCCGTTTTCTTTCTGCCGCAACGACTACATGAGGGCCGTACCGCCTGTACGGCCCTCTTTCTGTTTTCCGCGGGTGGTACGCCCCTTTCGCAAAAGGGGTGATTTTTTCTTGTTTATCTGGGACTTTGTGGCCTCCACCGTCATGGACAACCTGATCGATTGGTTCTACGGACAGATCGTGGGCTTCCTTGGGAACTTCTTCTCCGCCATGGGCAACATGGGGGTGGAGATATTTGAATTGGAGTGGGTACAGGCCATCGTCCTGTTTTTTTTTCTCAGCTCGGCTGGGCGTTGTATGGTGTGAGCCTGGTGGTGTGCGCCTTTGAGTGCGGCATCGAGTACGCCTCCGGCCGGGGCAATCTCCAGCAGCCCGCTCTCAACGCCATCAAGGGCTTCTTCGCCGTCAGCCTGTTCACCATTCTTCCCGTGCGGCTCTATGCCCTGTCCGTATCGCTGCAGGGCCAGCTCAGCGCCGGGCTCACCGGCTACGGGACCAGCATTGGGGATGTGGGACAGCAGATCGTCGCGGATCTCAGCAGTGTGGAAAGCATCGCGGACATGACACAGGTGACAGTGGATTTTGGCTTTGGCGTCATTACCAGCCCCATCATGCTGCTCTTTTGTATCATCCTTATGGCCTACGCGGTAATCAAGGTCTTTTTTGCTAATCTGAAGCGGGGCGGCATCCTGCTCATCCAGATTGCTGTGGGATCGCTGTATATGTTCAGCATCCCCCGTGGATATGTGGACGGTTTCGTGCAATGGATGAAGCAGGTCATCGGCCTGTGCCTGACAGCATTCCTCCAGTCCACCATCCTGGTGGCAGGGCTCATGGTGTTCAAGGACCACGCCTTGCTGGGGCTGGGACTCATGCTCTCTGCGGGGGGAGGTGCCCAGAATTGCCGGCACCTTTGGCCTGGATACCACAACGAGAGCCAACATCATGAGCGCGGTCTCACACAGCCCAGGCCGCTGTCAACACCACCGGACCATCGCTGCCGCGGTGGCTCCGAAATAAGGAGACGAATATGGCAAACGGAATCCACCCGCCCAAGATCTACGCAATCTGGGTCGAAGCGAGGGCGGAGAGTCCCATGGCGGGAGAAAAGGAACTGGCAGAATGCCTCGGTATTCCTGTGCGGAGCATCAGTACAGAAGAGATCCAGTCCATGGCTATCCTTTAATGAGTGTTTGGATGACAGAAGCAGGACAGCTCATGGTCATTGACCACACCCACAGCCTGCAGGAACGCATAGATGATCGTGGTGCCGACGAAGCTCATGCCTCGCCGCTCCAGGTCCTTGGAGATGTGGTCGGACAGTTCTGTGTGGGTGCGCGGTTCATCATCCGTATTCAGGATGACTTTCCCGTCCGTGAACGCCCAGAGATAGCTGTCAAAGGAGCCGAACTCCTCTTGAATGGAGAGAAAGACCTTGGCATTCTGGATAGCTGCCAGGATTTTGCGCCGGTTGCGGACGATCCCCGCGTCCTCCATCAGCGCCTCCACTTTTTCCGGGCCGTACCGGGCAACCACATCCGGATGGAAGTTGTCAAAAGCCTCGCGGAACGCCTCCCGCTTCTTCAGGATCGTCAGCCAGGACAAGCCCGCCTGGAAGCCCTCCAGAGTCAGCATCTCAAAGAGCTTGCGGTCATCATGCTCCGGCTGACCCCATTCGTTATCATGATAGGCGATGTATAATTCCGAGTTTGGGTCCGCCCAGCGGCACCGTTTCATCTCAGATCCCTCCCATGATCAAGTTGTCTTGATTATACACATGATCGGGACAAATGATCATCAAAAGTTTCCCCCAAAGGCTTGTTGCTTGTGTTTTATTTTGGCCGGGTTCTTCGTTGGGTTTGGTGAATAGCTTTGGGCCATTCTCTGGAATATACTTGGCTTGCCAAAATCAGAAAGGAAGTAATCTATATGGGCAAACTGACCATCAATTTATGTGAAGAACTCCACCAGAAGATCCGGGAGGATGTGGCGGCAGATGAGAGCCTGACCACCGGCCTCCTCATGGAGCGGATCATCCGGGAGCATTATGAGAGACCCAAGCCGTGTCCCCGAACGGAGAGCGGCGGCCGAACGATGGCGTTCTCGGTACCAGAGGAGCTGTTCCAGAGGGTCAAGCGGTATCTGGCAGCCCACGGGGCCAGTCCCAGCGGGACTTCGTGATCGGCCTGGTGACACAGGGACTCGCTCTGTGGGAACAGGGCAAGACCCTCAAGCCTCTGGAGGGCTACACGCCTCAAAAGGGGGACCGGACGCTGGCCTTCACCGTCACAGAGGGGCTGTTCCAGCAGATCAAAAACTACCTGGCCGCGCATAAGAAGCTCTCCCAAAAGGAATTCGTGGTCAGCCTTGTGGAAAATGCCGTCTCCTCCTGGGAGGCTGGAGAGGAAACGGATGGAACTCCTGTCGTGGCGGTCCTGCCGGAGCTGTCTGAGGAGGAGAAACGCCGGAAGCGCTTCGACCCGCTGACAGGGGAATTAACTATCCGCCGCAAGCGGTAGACACATCAGTGGAGGCTGGAGATGACGCCAGAACGGAAGTGTCAGAGGAAACGGCGGGCGCTCTCAATGAGGAGGACCCGGTGGCATGAGGGCGCCGCGGACTAGTCCGGCAGCAAACAGAACAAAACCATACAGAATGAAGGACGGGAGGCGCGCCTCCCGTCCTTTGTGTTAGGAGGAGGATCGAACATCTATATCTACCCCGAAAACCTGAAGGCCAGGGCCATGCTGTGGCTGTGGCCCCTGCGGGATGTGGCCATCATCGGGATCGGCTTTATCCTCTCTGTCCTGGCCCTGGCTCAGAGCGGCTTCCTGCCGCCTCTGGTGGCCACATTCCTCTTCGCGTTCCTCAGCATCCGCGTGGAGGACGCCAGTATTTTGGACTTTCTCCGCTATGCTGTCTACTTTTTGATTTTGAAACAGCAGTATTACGAATGGGGGAATCCGTTGAATAAAAAGCAGAAACAGGAGCTTCGCCAGCGGCAGACCGCCCGGCAGCTCATGGGCGTCATCCAGCTCACCGGCCACGGCATCCAGACCGCGGAAGGAGAACTGGCCTTTTTTCCTTATCAGGCCGGACAACCTCTCCGTGCTCTCGTCAGAGGGGGTCCGGGGCCGGGTGACAGCTCTGACCCATCTGCTATGCGCCATGCCGGAACTGCGTATCCTGGCCCTGGACTCCGCGGGAGTCCTTTCAGCGCAACAAGGAGTGGTACCGCCAGCGGCTGGAGGCAGAGGAGCTGCCCGCCATCCGGGAATTGCTGCGGCAGGATGCCGCCCACCTGGACGAGATCCAGGCCGCCACCGCCTCGGCCCGGGAATTTGTTCTGGTTTTTCGGCTGGACCAGCAGAGCGGAGGGAATGATGAGGCCCAGCTCCGTCAGATGGAAAAGCGGATCCGGGACCAGGGCTTCCATGTGCGGCTTGCGGAGGCGCAGGATATCAAGCGCCTATTGGCGGTCTATTACCAGCAGGACGTGACCACGGACCGCTTTGAGGACTACGACGGAGAGAGGTGGGTGATGGACCGTGGCTAAGAAAGCACAGAAGAAAACAAATAAAAAGGCCCTCCGCCAAGCCCCCAGAACCCCGCGTCAAAGACTTCCTTGACCTCATCGCACCCACAGCTGTTAAATTCAACACGGATCACTACGTCTGCGGTGGAACCTACCGCTGCACCCTGGCCCTGCGGAGCTACCCTGCCAGCACCGAAGAGCTGGCCCTGCTCCGCCGCCTGGGGGAAAAGAGCGGCGTGACCCTGCACATTTATAACCGGAGGGCGTCCGCAGCGGAGGAGGACAAAATCATCCACAACGCGGAGAACAAAAACCGGATGGACCGTGGCAGTACCAACCGGATGAAGCAGGCGGTCACCGCGGAAGCCAACCTCCAGGATGTGGCGGCGCTCATCGCCTCCATGCGGAAGAACAATGAGCCCCTCATTCACTGTGCCGTGTTCATTGAACTCTCCGCCAGAGACCCGGACAGTCTGCGGGCGCTGCGGGATGAGGTGACATCAGAGCTGATCCGGAGCAAGCTGGGCGCGGACCGGCTCCTCCTCCGCCAGCAGGAGGGCTTCCTCTCCGCCAACCCGGCGGGGCGGAACGCCTCCGGCTCCCAGTTTGAGCGGGTGTTGCCCGCCAGCTCGACCGCCAATCTATATCCCTTCAACTACTCCGGCAAGACAGATCCCCAAGGCTTCTATATTGGGCGGGATCGCTACGGCTCCAATGTCATCGTGGATCTGGACCGGAGGGCGGAGGACAAAACTACGGCCAGCGCCCTCATTCTCGGAAACTCTGGCGAGGGTAAGAGCTACCTGCTCAAACTGCTGCTGTGCAACATCCTGGAGGCCGGAAAGTCCGTCCTCTGTCTGGACCCGGAACACGAGCTCATTGAGCTCTGTAGCCAACTGGGCGGATGCTTTATCGACCTGATGAGCGGACAGTACCGGATCAACCCCTTAGAACCGAAGCTATGGGATGACGGCAGCGAGGGGGATGATCCGGATGCTCCCGCCGCGTTCCGCCAGAAGACCCTGTCTCAGCCAGCATATCTCGTTCCTCAAGGACTTCTTCCGGGCCTATAAGGATTTTACAGACCAGCATATTGATACCATTGAGCTGATGCTGGGGCGGCTGTACGCCAAATGGGGCATGGACGACGATACCGATTTCCAAGCCCTGTCTCCCACGGATTATCCCATTCTTTCCGACCTCTACGACGTGATCGAGGAGGCGTACCGAAACTACGACAGCGAGGAGTACCCTCTCTACCCAAGGGAGCTGCTCCAAGAGCTCCTGCTGGGCCTCCACTCCATGTGCCGGGGCGCGGAGAGCAAGTTCTTCAACGGCCACACCAACATCACCAGCTCCCGCTTTCTGGTCTTCGGCGTCAAGGGACTCCTCCAGGCCAGCCGAAATGTAAAGAATGCCCTGCTGTTCAATGTGCTGTCCTATCTCAGCGACAAGCTGCTCACCGAGGGCAATACTGCGGCGGGGCTGGACGAGCTTTATATCTGGCTGAGCAACCTGACCGCCATTGAATACATCCGCAACTGCCTCAAAAGAGTGCGGAATGAAAGAGTCCTCCATGATCCTGGCCAGCCAGAATCTGGAGGACTTCGACGTGGACGGGTCCGGGAGCTGACCCGGCCGCTCTTCGCCATCCCCACCGAACGGGCACTCAAGCTGGAAGAGAATGCCCTGCCTAACTTCCACACCGTACGCGGGCTGGGCAGGGACTTTGCATTGCGGGACCTAATCCGTGCGGACAAAAACCAGTTGGCAATACCAGAGGTGTTTCCAGATGAAAGCCGACCGTGTAGCTGTTAATGTTCTGTATTCTCCTACAGCAAGCTTCTACCGCAAAAATGAATTGAAACCCGACTATGAGATGTAGTATCATATTGCACAGCAGAGAGAACGGGAGGCTGTGAAAATTGCTTGCTTATTTTCTGGAAATGTTGGAAGGGGAAAAAGACAAACGAGCATTTACAACCCTCTATAAAGAAAACCATATCCGTATGGAACAGGCCGCCATGAGAATCTTGAAGGATCAGGCTGATGCTGAGGATGCTATGCAGAATGCTTTTCTACAAATTATCCGTCATTTTGAAGAAATATATAAAATTCCCTGTGATAAATTACCCTCTTGGTGCGTCTCTATAGTGAAGAATGAAGCCTTATCGATTCTCAGGAAGAAAAAGCGGTTGATTTTTCTGGACGATCTGCCAAATAAGGAAATAGAGGCAGAAGCTGTTGCAAATTATGCTGATCTTGTGCAGCTGTTCGCAAAACTTCCGGATACATATCGCGCGGTATTGGAAATGAAACTCCTTTTGGGATATTCCGAAAAGGAAATCGCACAACACATGGGGATTTCACCTTCTGCAGTGGGGACCCGGATCTTTCGTGGGAAAGTGCTTCTTCGAGAAATCATTGGAAAGGAGGGCTTTGAGCTGTGAATGATCAGGAATTGGATCAGTTGATGCGGCGAGTGTTACTGGATGCAGCTGCGCAAAATGAACAGAAAGAAAATCAAACACAAGAATTCCATGCGTCAAGAAAATACCAGCATGAAATTCAGAAAATGTTGAGAGATCCTCTTTCGTGGGCAAAAAGAAGAGACCGCCCGGTTTGGAAGAGAACGATGCAAAGAGCTGCGGCCATTTTCCTGGCTATTTTTATTGGGCTTGGCGGAGCTATGGCGATCAGTCCAACGGTGCGTGCCGCTGTTATTCAGTGGATCACAGAATGGTATGAGACGCATATTGTCTACCGGTATTCTGGCGAAAATATCCAGGGAGAGATGCCGCAGTACGAAATTACAGGTTTGCCTGAGGGGTATCAAGAGATTGTTCGAGATATTGGCCCAGCCTCTGTAAGTGTGGTTTACGAAAACGGGGATCATAATTCGATTTACCTGGACTATACGTTCATGCAAGAAGGAGCAGCAAATCTGATTTTGGCAGAAGGATTCCAGATGGAGGAGGTTTTGGTTAATGGCTATGAAGCGACCTTCTTTATTCGGATGATCCACAGGACATGAGTGCTCTAACATGGATCGATCTAAAAGAGAATATTCAATTTACTTTAAATGCATCTCTTTCGAAAAATGACATTTTACACATAGCTGAAAACATTTCTTTGGTGGAATCGACAAAATAAAGAAAATCTGCCGAATTATGTAAAAAACTCACCCCCTGCTGCATTTATCTGTTGAGGACAGGAGTTACTGTCAAGATAGATGTAGAAGGGGGTGAGATTATGAAAAAGACGCATTCTTTCTCTGGCGGCCCTGCTGCTGATTGTCTTGAGCGTGACAGCGCAGGCTGCCGAGACACGTATGGGTGGAAATCCGGTGTTGGCTTTTGACGGGACAACTGCTCAGTGTACAGCGACCTGCTATGGAAGAAGCTCCAGTGATAAGGTCACAGCCACCCTGACTCTTTACCGGGGGACACCTATGTGGACTCCTGGAGCAAGACAGGGACATATCGGGTACATGTTTCTGGAGAAACTGAAGTCAAAAGGGGAAAAACCTATACGCTGGAGCTGACATGGACGGTCAATGGGGATGAGCAGCCTCCAGTGTCTGTTTCAAGAGATGCTCATAACAAAACGCCGGGTCTGCATATATGCAGACCCAGGCCCCCCCTGGGGTTCCCGGGTGGGTCTGCATATAGAGATACCCGGGGTTCCCCGGGTGGAAGACTATCTGAAAAAGAGGGGGAGGTAATAAAAAGACTTGATTTTTTAAGTGATTCCTCAAAAATGAATTTTGAAAGCGAGGAAATGCAATGAAAAAAGAAGAGTCGTGTAATAACAATGCTCGTGCTTGCTGTTATGGCAATGTCTATTACAGCATCTGCCTACTATGCGTATGTAACAGCATCACACAACATCACATCACGAGGAGCTAATGGATTTAGTACAATTGAGGCCAATACCGATAGTGGCCTTACAGAATTGTATTCACAGGCGGCGATTTTGGATGACGATGGTAACGAGTATGCATTTGGACAGAGAACATTAACGGATCCTACAGTATCTGTCTTGAAAGCTACTGCCATTGCATCCGGGGATGATCTATCTTATGGAAGCGACTATTATGTGCAAGCATATGGTCATATCAAGTATATGACAAAGTATGGAGAGCAGATGACTCGCTATACTGATGAAGACTATTTTACTTATAGAAGAGACAATGCTCTAGAGGAAGTTAATTCCGAAAGAGATGAGTTAAGAAATGATTACATTGAAGAACGGGCTAACTACATTTTTGAGCAATTCGGGTATATCCCCCAAGACTATACCTTTGTATGTAGTTTTGATTTACTCAACTATGTAGATACCGATCAGTATTTGGAAATCCGAGAAGCCATGAATATTCAGCCTGGAACCACGACCCCTTGCTTCTTTATTGATGACGGGACAATTTTTGGCGTTTGCCAGGACAAAGAAGCTTTAAGCTCTTTATATACATTTACAAAAGAAAGCGGTGGGTGGTTGCTAGAGGGTATCCAGCAGAATCAGGAGGATGGCTGCTACCAAGATATCTGCCAGTCATTTCCGGAATTTCAAATGGAAAAAAGCAGTAAAACTGATCGTGTTTGCTTTTCTGAAAAATGAAAAAAGGTTTCTAAATGGAGAAAGATTTTATGAAAAAGAAAAGCCGTATTTTGACTGTATTGCTACTTGCCTGCTATATTTTGACTATTCCCGCATCGGCATATTATGCAAGTGTAACGGCTTCATATGAAGTTCTGAGAGCAGGAATTAAAGGATACAGCACGATTGAAGCTAACACCGACACAGGACTTTCAGAATTGTTTACTCAGGTCAATATTGTCGATGAAAACCTAGTGTTGTATGAATTCGATAATGAAACTCTTGAGAATCAAAGGTTTCTACATTGACAGCAGTTGTGGGAGCTTCTAGAAGTACTTTGGAGGACAACATGGGCTATTATGTCCAAGGGTATGGGTATATTAAATATATGACCAAATATGGGGAAGAAACCAAGCGGTATAATGCTGAAAAGTACTTGTATTATCAAAAGTCGGCAAAAAATGCTGAACAAGTAGAAACTGATGAGAGTAGTAAATTACGACTTGCCTACAATGAGGAAAGAGCAGCCTACATTTTAGACTCCTTTGGCAAGATACCAGGTCAGTATGAATTTGCAAGTGATTATGAACTGCTTGATTATGTGGAAACAGAAGACTATGTTGCGATGAAGGAAACTTTAGCTGCGGAACCCAGAATAACACTTCCCTCATTTTTCATTGGAAACGATGTCATTTTTGGGGTTTGCCAAGATACTGATGCAGTAAACTATTTGTATGAGTTCGCAAAGAACAGTGATGGCCATTGGGATTTAGTTGACACACAGCGGCTTCAGGCTGATGGTTGCTATCAAGATGTTTATGAGTCTTATTCCGAATACCAAGCAGCCATGGCTACTGCGAAATAGAAATTTAATGGTAAGTAGCTCTATTCAGCGTAAAAAACCAAAACGATTATCGGAACAAGGAGGCAGCAAAAATGAAAAGAGCGTTATATTTGATCCTTTCTGTACTGATGTGCTTAGGGTGCTCCGTGCCTGTCTTGGCAGCTTCGGATGATGCAATTACGCGGGTTGTTGTCTCGGATGAAGCGAAGAGTGTCGAAAAGGATGGAGTCATCTTCACTAGAGAGGATGTCCCCAGTAGCATTGCCGCATGCGATGCGTCTTTTAGAAATAAACCACAGGATGCAAACATCTCTACATTGGAGGTTCAAAACACAAAAGTCGACTTACCGGGATGTTAAAGGGTGGAGTGAGCCAGCAGAATTGCCGGAATGGGCACTGGCAGAAATACCTTTTGGTTCCTCTGCACATGTAAAAGATGGAGAAGTTCTTTTGACTTGGCATTATACCAGAACATATTTGAGCGATCTCTTCAAATACGGAGATTCTGGTCGGCAGTGGGGCGGAGATAAAAAGATGGAGGAGTTGTCGTGGCAGAAGGAACTGCCTGCGACCTGGATATTTGGGACCTATATGTCCATCATGTATATTACGGCACCGAAGATTAATATATAATGGAAGGGCAGGTGTAATTACGCACCTGCCCTTTATATGGGAGTAAAGAAAGATGGAAAAGATGAAAACATATAGGAAAAGACCGCTGTTTCTTTTTTTCTTGTGTATTTGCTGTTTTATATTTTTAACTTTTTATTGTTTACTGTATGGAAGAGTCCTTCAGGAATTACAAAACCAGACTTTGATCATTGACCGGGGATTTGCTTATATTACTTTACAACATGAGAGTGATCCCACACAGTTACCCCAGACTCAAGAGAGTTTAGATGGGTTTGATGAACTATTTGCAAGATTAACAGAAAATCAGCAGAAATATACCTATTATGAAATATACAGACAGCCGCTATTTATGGATGGAGATCAATACGAAAGTATCCAAATAAGCAATAACGTGATCAGTGACTATTCCCTGGAAATTAATATTGGAAGAGGTTTTCGCCAAGAAGATTTTTCAAGTGAAAAAAGAGAATCCAATTCCAATTATTTTAGGAAGCGACTTGAAAGACTCTTATAATTTAAACGATGAGTTTTGGGCGCAATATCTTTATGAAGACTATTTATTTAAGGTAATTGGATTTTTTTATCACCAGGGTCACAAATCCAACGATCAACTGGAACAATTAACTTGGATTCATATTATGTAATGCCGAGTGTCGAATTTACATATAGACCAACAACAGAGACTCAATACATTTCACAAATAATACATCGAGCCAACAAAACCAGTGGGAAAATAAGGGTTTCACCCGAAAACCTTCAGGAAGTCAAAAATTTTGTTTTAGACATTTTGGAACAATCGCAGGTAGGAGAATTATCATGTAGCAGCAGTATCTTATCGATATCACCATCGTACATTATAATCTTTTCCGCAATCCTATTGATAGGGCTATTCATAGTTGTAATAAAGATTATTTGGGTATTGATAGAATCGGTTAGGCCATGGGTTATAATTGGATCAATTATTGTGATGGGGAGTATTTCAAAAGTTGTATTTTCTGTTGCCACAGACTTAAAAATAAGTGTTTTTTGATACAAACTGTAGTATTATGTCTGGTTCTGCTTGTGCCAATAATTATTGGCTCTATTCGGTTTAAGCACCAAAGCAATTAGATCAGAAGCAAAAAGCAAACAAAAGCTGCTGCCTGGAGGGAAATCTCTGGTGCAGCAGTTTTTGTTTTACAAACACTTTTGTATATATAGAGGCAACTTCCTCGTGGCGCAGCTATCAGTCGCAGCCTATGTCATAGGATTGTTAGAGTGACGATTACCGCCTGATGATAACAGAATATTGATATTTCAACCCTTGATTTTTATGGACACACGGCGGTATGAATGAACTCACAAAACCAAA
>VOFD01000506.1_pt1 | contig 36519 bp, 37 predicted proteins | sample 5384101 | NCBI WGS metagenome assembly VOFD01 (sample SAMN12384723, study PRJNA508395) | human gut metagenome | isolation source: healthy gut C | host: Homo sapiens
CTTTTGTTTTTGCGTATCCATGATTTAATTCCTCTTTTCCTATATTCCTATACACAAGTGGCCTTAGTGTACCATATCTGTCCGTCAAATACAACTGTCCCGCCTGTTTGCGTGCAAAAAACAAACAGCGCCCCGCAAGGGAGCGCTGCCTGTCTTTATAAGAGGTATACGCGTTGAGCTCAGAAGATGCTGTAGCCCAGCAGCTGCGGCAGGGCGGTAGTAAGCGGGCCCCACAGGCTGATGGAGATCAGAACGATCACGTTGCAGATCACGTAGGGCGCTGCGCCCTTGAAGATCTCGATGATGGGCATACGGTTGATCTTGTTGCAGGCGTTCAGGCACATGCCGACCGGCGGAGTGACCAGACCGATGGCCAGACCGGTGATCATCATGGCACCGAACTGCAGCGGCGAGAAGCCGTACTGCACCATGACCGGCAGCAGGATGGGGGTGAGCAGCAGGATGGCCGGGCTGACGTCGATGAAGGTGCCGATCATCAGGATCAGCACATCAAAGATCAGTGCAATGGCCCATGCGGGCATGTTCAGGGACATGAAGAAGGCACCCACCGTCTGCGGCACCTTCTGCATGGTCAGCACCCATGTAAAGATGGTGGTAAAGCCGATGATGAGCATAATGGAGGAAGAAGAGATCAGGGTCTTTTTCAGAGCCTCCCAGACACCCTTCCATGTCAGCTCCTTGTAGACGAAGAAGCCCACCAGCATGGAATACAGCACGGCCACACCGGCACTTTCGGATGCAGTGCACACGCCGAAGGAAACGCAGATGATGATGAACAGCGGCATGATGAGGGCAGGAATGCCGGAAAGCAGGCTCTTGGCGGCGCGCTTGCCGTCAAACTTGATCTTTTCCGGATGCCAGCCCTTCTTGGCGCTGATGATGTACACCAGCACCAGCTGGGTCAGACCGATCAGGATGCCGGGCACGGCACCTGCCACGAACAGCGCACCCACCGATGCACCGGAGATCATGGAGTAAACGATCATGGGGGTGGAGGGCGGGATGATCATGCCCATGGTGGAGGATGCCACCGTGATACCGGCAGAAGCTTCCGGCGGGTAGCCTTCCTTCTCCATGGCGGGGATCAGGATGGAACCCAGAGCCGAGGTATCGGCCACAGAGGAGCCGGAAATACCGCCAAAGATCATGGAAGCCACAATGTTCACTTCGCCCAGACCGCCGCGGATGGGCCGCAGCAGCTCCATGCAGAAGTTGATGATGCGCTGGGTGATGCCGCCGGTGTTCATCAGTTCGCCAGCCAGCATGAACAGCGGCATGGCGATCATCAGCTCACTGTAGGCACCGTTCCCACGCGCTGCGGCAGCATGGTAATAAAGGTAGGTGCATAGATCAGAATGTAGGTCACACAGGAAGCGCCGATGGCGAAGGCCAGCGGGATGCCCAGCGCGGCAAAAAAGATCAGCAGCACCAGAAGGATGAGCATTGCCATAGTTGTGTATTTCCCCTTTCCGCTTATGCGTCGTCACGGCTCAGCGCCTGATTCTTGGGCGCAAAGTAGGAAATATCGGCCTTGTACAGGGTGATGATCTTGATCACGACGCAGATGGCACAGATGATGCCGCACACCGGCATGATGCCGTACATATACATCATGGGGATCTCCATGCCCTGACTGATCTGTTTACCGGCAACGCCCACATACTTGAAGCCCTGATAGGTGAACACCAGCACCACGGCCAGCACGATGAGGTAATTGACGATAGCCAGCCAGCGCTTGCGGGCAGGCTTGACGCCGTCGTAAAGGATGTCGATCATGACGTGCTCGTCCTTGATCACGTTGATGCCCATGCCCCAGAAGGTGGTAAAGGCAAACAGGGTGGTGTTGAACTCTGCCAGCTGCTTCCAGCTCAGGGAGAAGCAGTAGCGCGCAATAACGGTAAAGATCACAAGAGCTGCCAGCAGTGCCATGGCGATCACGCCGATGGTAAAGTATATGTCAAACAGCTTCTTGCCGATTTTTTTCAGCTTTTCGATGGTGCTCAGCCCCTTTCGGTTATTTTACAACTTTTTTCCATCGGCCTGTTACAGCAGAGGGCAGCCCGCAGGCTGCCCTCTCGCCTTTACCGTAACATGGCCGTTTTTGCCTTTGGTCGTTTCTGCTTATGCCTTTGCGACGATATCCTGCATTTCCTTGATCTCGTCGGCGGTGCAGATGCCCTCGGTGACACACTGGTCGTACACGGACTGCACAGCGGTCTGAAAGGCCTTCAGCTCATCGGCAGAGGGCTCGTAGACTTCGCAGCCGGAATCCACGATGGTCTGCTTTGCGGCGCTGGAGTTCTTGTCGATCAGCTCGTCGTTGTACTCGCCCATCTTGGTGGCGCACTCGGTAATGATATCACGGTACTCCTCGGGCAGGCCGTTCCACCATGCTGCGTTCACATAGAAGGGATCCGGATGGAACTGGTAGTTGACCTCGGTGAAGTACTTCTGCACTTCATAGAACTTCATGCCCTCCACATTGACCCAGGGGTTCTCCTGACCGTCTGCAACGCCGGTCTTCAGGCCCATGTACAGGTCGGAGTACGGGATGGTGGTGGTGGTAGCACCCATTGCCTGGAAGGTCATGTCAATGGTCTTCATGCCGTTGGTGCGCATCTTCAGGCCCTTCAGGTCTGCGGGAGCCTTGATGGGGTGCTTGGAGTTGGAGAACTGGCGGTAGCCGCCTGCATCGCACAGGTTAATGATGACAGTGCCCGTCTCGCCTTCAGCCTCAGCGCACACCTTCTGTGCCAGATCGCTCTGCAGCAGAGCCGTGACCTGCGCACGGGTGCTGGTCAGGAAGGGCAGGGTGAACATCAGCAGACGGGGGCTGAAGTCGAACTGACCGCCGCGCATGCCCTGCACGGTGCCGGCCACGACCTGCTCCAGCATCTCCTTCTCGGTGCCCAGCTGGCCGTTGCCGTAAACTTCGATCTTCACATGGCCATTGGTGGCCTCTGCCACATCGGCGGCAAACTGCTCCATGGAAACAAAGCGGGGGTTGCCTTCGGGCTGTGCATGACCCACGGTCATGGTGAAGTCGCCCAGAGATGCAAACTTGTCCTCACCGGCTGCTGCGGCACTTGCTGCAGTGCTGGTGGATGCTGCGCCGGAAGCAGCCGGAGTGGATGCACCGGAACCGCCGCAGGCTGCCAGAGCACCTGCAGCTGCCATTGCACCAGACACCTTCAGGAAATTGCGACGAGAGATCTTTTTCATAATCTTCTTCCTCCTTGTTTCAGGGGTACCTTTTTTACCTTATACGCTAGCAAAGTTTTTGGCGGCCCCTGTATACAGCATTTTCATTGCACGCTAATCGTAACAGAAAATTCACATCCGCACAAAAGCCAAACTTCACCAACTTCGTAAAGTTTCTTTGTGCACAACTAACAATCTTATCCGTTTCTCGTGAAAACTGTTACAATCTGATGACACAATTCCGTTCATTTTCATCTGATATATCAATTTTTGTCAGATATGATAAATTTTGGAGCTTTTCCTATACTTGTATACAGGCTATTGTATACTTCATTCTCATACGTTGACAATCTCTTTTTAGCAGGCTAAAATAGAAATGTCTTATCATCAACTATGTAAATGGAGTGTGAGCACATGGCTGAACAGCTGCATCCGGAGGACATCTACCAGACGCTGGAATATGAGATCGTTACGCTGAAGATCAAGCCCGGAGAGACCATCAGCGAAAATCAGCTGTGCAAACGGTTCGGCATTTCGCGCACACCAGTGCGCGCTGCCCTGCAGCGGCTGGAACAGAACGGCTTTGTGCAGATCATTCCCTGCAAGGGCACCATCGTCACCCCCATTGATCTGGATATCGTGGATCAGATCGTATACCAGCGCACAGCCGTTGAAAGCACGGTGCTGCGCGATTTCATTCAGGTCTGTTCGCCCAAAGAGTACATTGAGATCAAGCACAAATATGACCTACTGGAAGAGATGGCCCAGACCATGACCGACCCGGACAATGTGGATATCAATGCCTTCCTGACGCTGGATCTGGAAATGCACGCCATCTGGTTTTGCAGCATGAACAAGTGGTATATCTGGCAGAACCTGACAAAGCCGCAGCCGGATTATTCCCGCTTTACCCGTCTGGATGTGGTGCGGGCCAACAATGTGCCGGATGTGCTGAGCGAGCACCGGGAAATTTTGCGGGTGATCCGGGAAAAAGACCTGGATGCCATTGAACCGCTGATCCGGCGGCACCTGTACGGCGGCCTGCGCCGCATGGGCACCCAGCTGTACGCAGAAAAGTACAAATCTTATTTTACCGGCATCTGAACCAATGAAAAACAGGCGCATCCGCCAGCCTTTCGGCCTTTGGATGCGCCTGTTTTTTTTTTGTATAATTTACTGCTTGTGGTACTTGCGGTCCTCTTCCTCGTAAACAGGGTCACAGGTCAGGTACATTCCCAGCCGGTTCAGGGTGCTGGTATCCACACCCGAAAGCAGCACGGTGGAGTGCACATCGCAGCCCTTGAGGTTGGGCAGCTGATGCATGGCCGCTGCAGCCTGCTCGTTGGAAGCAGCCGAGCTGGAAAGCGCGATCAGGATCTCGTCGGTGTGCAGGCGGGGATTCTTGCCGCCCAGATAGTTGGTCTTGAGGGTCTGGATGGGCTCAATGGAAGCCGCACTCACAAGGTCGGTCTCCTGCGGGATACCGGCCAGCACCTTGAGAGCATTCATCAGAGCAGATGCTGCTGCACCCAGCAGCGGACCGGTCTTGCCGGTAACAACGGTGCCGTCCGGCAGCTCAATGGCGGCAGCAGGGGCCCCGCCGGTGCTCTCGCTGCGGGCATGAGCCTGCTTTTCCACTTCGCGCTGGCCCACGGTCAGGTCGGCCTGATTCATCAGCAGTTCCAGCTTGTAGCGCTCGCTCTCATGCACAGTGCCGGTGATCTTCTGCTGGCACAGGCACTTGAAGTAGCGGCGCAGGATCTCCTTGCGGGAGGCTTCGCGGCAGACCGCATCGTCCACGATGCAGTTGCCTGCCATGTTCACGCCCATGTCCGTGGGGGTCTTATACGGGCTTTTGCCGGCGATCAGCTCAAACATGGCGTTCACCACCGGGAAGATCTCAATGTCTCGGTTGTAGTTGACGGTGGTCACGCCGTAGGCTTCCAGATGGAACGGGTCGATCATGTTCACGTCGTTCAGGTCGGCGGTGGCGGCCTCGTAGGCCAGGTTCACCGGGTGCTTGAGGGGAATGTTCCAGATGGGGAAGGTCTCGAACTTGGCGTAGCCGGCCTTCACGCCGCGCTTGTACTCATGGTACAGCTGGGAAAGGCAGGTGGCCATTTTGCCGCTTCCGGGGCCGGGGGCCGTGATGACCACCAGCGGGCGCTGGGTCTCGATGTAATCGTTCTTGCCGTAGCCCTCGTCGCTGACGATGCGGGCCACATCGTTGGGATAGCCGGGAATTTTGTAGTGGCGGAAGGTGCGGATGCCCAGACCGTTCAGCCGCTTTTCAAAGGCCTCCACCTCCGGGGCGGCGGTGTATTTGGTCACACACACGCTGCCCACATACAGGCCTACTCCCTGGAAGGCGTCGATCAGGCGCAGCACATCCAGATCGTAGGTGATGCCGTAGTCCCCGCGGATCTTGTTGCTGATGATGTCCTCGGCGCTGATAACGATGACCACCTCGGCCTGATCCTTCAGCTGCAGCAGCATCTGCAGCTTGGAATCGGGCTGGAAGCCCGGCAGTACGCGGGACGCGTGGTAATCATCGAACAGCTTGCCGCCGAATTCCAGATAGAGCTTGTTGTCAAATTTCTTGATGCGCTCGCGGATATGTTCTGACTGCATCGAGAGATATTTGTCGTTGTCAAATCCAATTTTCATCGTTCGTTTCCTTTTTCCTCTTTGCTGTGCCCGGCACACCGCACCGGAACTTTTCCATAACAGGCATAGTATACCACACTCAAAAACCGGGTGCAATCCAAAAGGGCGGCTGCAAAGCTTTTTCCAGCAAATGCGGTGTTTCGCGCTGTTCTTTGCTGCATTTTTTGTGAAAATGGTTCTTGCCGCGTTTTGACAGTGGGTGTATCATGTTATATCCGATTGGATTGGAAGTCGTGGGCGGTTACTTTTTCTTTTTATTCTTCTGATCCTTCGCGCGATCCTGCGTAATACAGCAAGCCCCCGGGTCTCCCCGGGGGCTTGCTGCGGCTTTATGAAGTATCTCGAATATGGAGGAAATGGCGTTTATTCTGCGTCGGTACGGTTTTTCTTGAGCAGGCTCAGGATCACAGCACCCAGCACGCTGCCCACAGCCAGCGCCACGCAGTACAGAACGGCGTGGTCCACCACGGGGAACACAAAGATGCCGCCGTGCGGTGCACGCAGAGCGCAGCCGAAGGTCATGGAGAGCGCACCGGCCACCGCTGCACCGGCCACGCAGCTGGGCAGGACGCGCAGCGGATCTGCTGCTGCATAAGGGATCGCACCCTCGGTGACGAAGCACAGGCCCATGACGTAGTTCACGATGCCGTTGCGGCGCTCGTCGGCAGTCCACTTCTTGGGGCAGAAGGTGGTGGACAGGGCGATGGCGATGGGAGGAACCATGCCGCCCACCATGACAGCGGCCATCACCTCATAGCTGCCGGAGGCAAGGGCTGCCGTGCCAAAGACGTAAGCTGCTTTGTTGAACGGGCCACCCATATCAATGCTCATCATACCGGCCACGATGGCACCCAGCAGCACCTTGGAGGTGCCGCCCATGGCGTTCAGGCAATCGGTCATGGCAGTGTTGATCATGCCCATGACCGGGTTGATGCCGCACATCACCGCGCCGAGGATGAGCATACCGCCCAGCGGGTAGATGAGCATGGGGCGGATGCCGTTCAGGCTGGCAGGCAGCTTTTCGGTGATCTTTTTCAGCAGCTCGACGATGTAGCCTGCAGCAAAACCGGCCAGCAGTGCAGCAAGGAAGCCGCCGGAAACACCGGTGGTCTCACCCGCTGCAATGCCCGCAAAGTTGGTGCCGTTCATGGCCAGCACACCGCCCACAAAACCGACCGCCAGACCCGGACGGTCCGCGATGGACATGGCGATGAAGGCAGACAGGATGGGCAGCATGTAACCGAAGGCTGCGCTGCCCACCGTCTTAAAGAAGGCAGCGACCGGGGTGTTCATGCCAAAGTTGGAGGGATCGATGGTGTAATCGTCCAGCAGGAACGCCAGTGCAATCATGATGCCGCCGCCCACCACGAAGGGCAGCATGTGGGAGACACCGTTCATCAGGTTCTTGTACAGAGCGCGGCCAAAGCTGTCCTTGCCGGAAGCATCCTCGGCGGCCTGTGCACCGCCCTCGGCGTGGTAAACAGGCACCTCGCCGTGCACGATCTTCTTGATGAGCTCTTCCGGCTTATGGATGCCGTCATCCACCCGGGTAAACAGCACCGGCTTGCCGTCGAAGCGGGCGGTCTCCACCTTCTTTTCTGCTGCCACGATGATGCCGTCGCAGTTTGCAATCTCTTCTCTGGTGAGGATGTTCTTTGCTCCATCCGAGCCATTGGTCTCCACCTTGGTGGGCAGACCCAGCTTGTCACCGGCCTTGGTCAGCGCCTCGGCGGCCATGTAGGTGTGGGCAATGCCGTTGACGCAGGCGGTCACGGCCAGAATGCGGTAGCCGTCCTGCGGGATAACCTGCTGGGTAAAGCTCTCGGCACCAAACTGGGCTTCCTCCTGCGCGTCGATGCAGTCCAGAAACTCTGCCGGAGTCTTTGCGGCTTTCAGCTTTGCTACAAAGTCCTCGTTCATCAGCATCTGCATCATACGGGCCAGCATGTCCACATGCAGGCTGCCGTTTTCCGGCGCTGCAATGGCAAACAGCAGGTCGGTGGTGCCGTCATCCTCGGCGTTGTACTGCACCGGGGTGCTCAGCCGCAGGGCGGCCAGACTGGGCCGGGTGACTACATTGGTCTTGGCGTGGGGCACCGTAATGCCGTTGTCCACATAGGTGGAGCCCTCCGCCTCACGGGCATAAAGGGCCTTTTTGTAGGCATCCTTGTCCGTGATGTTGCCATGGGTGGCCTGCAGCTCCACCAGACGGCTGATGATCTGCTCCTGATCGGTCAGAGCCTCATCCAGTGCGATGGACTGCGCGGTGAATAATTCCGTAATACGCATGATTTTTCTCCCTTCCTGTATAACTGCAACCCTCTCCGTCACAGAGGGTCAGATTTCCTTCATCAGTTCGTCGATTTTTTCTTTGGTGGCAAGGCCAAGGCTGAACGCGGTTGCACTGCCGCAGGCTGTGCCCAGACGCAGTGCAAAGGAATAGCTCCGGGTCTGCATCCAGCCAGCCACAAAGCCGGCCACCATGCTGTCGCCTGCGCCCACGCTGTTTACGACCTTGCCCTTGGGGCAGCCGATGCGGTGCACCTCGCCATTTTCGTCCACCAGCAGGGCACCGTCGCCCGCCATGCTCACCAGCACGTTGCGGGCACCCTTTTGCTGTAGGGTGCGGGCCGCAGCAATGATTTCTTCGTCCGTAGTCAGCACCCTGCCCACGATCTCGCCCAGCTCGTGGTTATTGGGCTTGATGAGGAAGGGGTGGTACTGCAGCACGTTCACCAGCAGGTCGCGGGTGGCATCCACCACAGCACGCACGCCCCTGCCCTGCAGCCGGGCCAGCAGCCGCTCGTAGGTATCCTGCGAAAGGCTTGCCGGGATGCTGCCCGCCAGAATGAGAATATCATCCTCGTTCAGGCTGTCCAGCTTCTTTTCCAGCTCCTGCATGGCGCTCTCCGGGATGTCGGGGCCCGCGCCGTTCAGCTCGGTCTCCTGCCCCGCCTTGATCTTGACATTGATGCGGGTCATGCCGTTTTCCAGATGCACAAAGTCGGTGTGTAGGCCCTGCGCGGTCAGACCGCGCTCCAGCCAGGCACCGGTCTCCCCGGCCACAAAGCCCAGCGCCACGCTGGGGCAGCCCAGCTGGGCCAGCACACCGGACACATTGATGCCCTTGCCGCCCAGCACGCAGTCCTCGCCTTTGGCGCGGTTCACCTCGCCTACTTCCAGCGGTGCATTCAAACGCACCACATAGTCAATGGCCGGGTTGAATGTTACGGTATAAATCATACTTCCGTCTCCTTTACCAGCGTGAATTGTTTGTATTTGGGGTTGGGGCAGCGGTTGGTGAGAATGGCACCGCCCTGCAGGTCGGCAATGACTGCCGGGTAGATGCGGGAAAACTTGGCATCATCCACAAGGAACCAGGCTTCCCGTGCACGGTGCACTGCCGCTGCTTTCACGGCAGCTTCCTCGGGGTCCGGCGTGGTAAAACCGGCATCCAGCGCCACACCGTTGGCACCCATGAACGCCTTGGTAAAATTGTAGCGCTGCAGGCTGGTGACTGTGGGTGCACCCACAATAGCTTCGGTCTCGGGCCGCAGCAGTCCTCCGGGCAGATACACCCGGCAGCCCTTTCGGGCCAGTGCCCGGGCATGGGCCACGCCGTTGGTCACATAGTTGGCCTGCAGGGCATCCCCCGCCAGTGCACGCACCAGCTCCAGCGTGGTGGAGCCTGCATCGATGAACACAAAATCATCGGCGTTGATGAGCTTTGCCGCCGCCTGTGCGATGCTGCGCTTCTGCTCCACAGCCTGCGACTCCTTGGCCTCCATGGTGGGTTCATCCGCCAGAAAACGGCTGTCCGGCAGGGTGGCACCGCCGTGCACCTTGTTCACCTTGCCCATCCGGTCCAGCTCGTTCAGGTCGCGGCGGATGGTGGATTCGCTGGTGTCCAGCGCCTCGCACAGCTCCTGCACCGTCACGGTGCGCTTGCGGTTCAGCTGTTCCATGATCAGGCTGAAGCGTTCTTCTGCCAGCATCGGCATCCTCTCCTTTGGTTTGATCTTATCTTTGACGGTTTATGACCGTTTGTGCGTTGTTTTGGTTGATTGCATCTTTATTATAGCAAATACAGCGTCAAAATCAATCGCTTTCAGTCAATTTCATTCATTTTCGTTCACAAAAAATTGTCTTTAAATTTGTGCAGGGAGCACAAAAGCTGGGATACAAGCATTTTGTGCAAACAAAAAAGCCGCCGTGCGTACCAATCGCACAGCGGCCGGAGAGATGGCTTATTGAGGAATCACTCGGCAGTCCAGTAGAAATCGTCGCCGGGCATTGCGCCGCCCACTGCCTTGGGGTCGGCATCAAACAGCACCTGCAGATACGCGGATGCGTTGGTCTTGAGCTCGTCGCCGGTCAGGCAGACGATGTTGCAGTTGGGCAGGGCCTTCTTGGCAATGGCAGCCTTGGCCACAACACCCTGCTCCTCGCACAGAGCGGCAGTGCCATCCAGATCGGTGTTGGCAGCTTCCACGCTCTTGGCGTAGTCGGTAAGGAATGCGGCCACAACATCCGGGTGTTCCTCGGCATACTCTTTGCGCACCACGGTCACGCCGGTGATGAGCTGGGTATCCGCGACCTTGTTCCATTCCTCGGTCAGGTCGAGGGCCACACGCAGGGTGTCGTCCTGCAGGCCGGCTGCAGTCACATAGGGCTGGGGCAGAACTGCAATGGCATCCTCGGTATTGGCCATCTGGGCCGTGACCTCGGTGGCCTCGCTGTAGTATTCAATGGTCACGTCCTTGTCCGGGTCGATGCCGTTGGCGTTCAGAAGATAGCGCAGCACGTACTCCGGCGTGGTGCCCTTGCCGGTGGACAGGATGGTACGGCCTGCAAGGTCTGCCATGGACTGGATCGTATCGCCGCCTTTTTTCCACTACGTACAGCACGCCCAGCGTGTTGACGGCCACAGCCTGAATGCCGCCCTCCGTCTTCTGATACAGGGTGGCGGCCAGATTTGCCGGGATGGCAGCCATGTCCAGCTCGCCCTTCATCAGCAGCGGCACGATCTCATCGGCAGCGCCGTAGAGCTGCAGGTCATAGTCGAGGGAAGCAGTGCCGTCCTTCTCCATGCTCAGCAGGTTGACGAGGCCCATGGTGGTGGGGCCTTTCAGGCCGGCAATGCGCAGAGCATCGGTGGTGGACAGTTTCTTTGCTTCCTCACTGGAAGCGGCTTCCGAAGCAGCCTCTGGGACAGCTTCACTGGAAGCTGCACTGGATGCAACAGAGCTGGATGCCGCGCCGCCGCAGGCGGCAAGGCTCAGCACAAGGGCCAGAGCCAGCAGCATGGATGTCAGTTTTTTCATGCGGGGTTCCCTCTTTCCTCACAAGACCGCGCCGTTTTGTGCCTGAAAATTTTGCACAGAACCATGGGTCGGTCTTTTCATATTTTTTACAAGGCAAATTTGCAAAATCATTTGCTTTGCGGGTCTAAGTTTACTATAATAGAGTCAAAAATACCGTTGCGTGTGCAACGGAATTGCAGGAGGGCTGTGGGAAGCCGGATTTTCCCACGGAATTGTGATGAAAAACTTTCTTCCGCTGTTATGCTCCACCTCTTTATTCAATGGTCTGACCCCTGAAGAGCTGCAGACCCTGCTGGCTCAGCTGGGCGCCGTTATGCGCAGCTATGGCAAAGGCGAAGCGCTTGTTCTGGCGGGCGAACCCAACCGCAGGGTGGGCATCGTACTGTCCGGTGAGCTGGAAGCCTACCGTCCCGGGCCGCAGGGTGCGCGCATTCCCATCACCCACATGGAACCGGGCGGCGTGTTCGGCGATGTGCTGAGCGGTTCCAGTCTGGCAAGCCCGGTCACGGTGATGGCTTCGGTGCCCTGCGAGGTGCTACTGATTCCCTACGAGCGGCTGCTGCTTTCGGATGGCAGTCCGGCGCACCAGCAGACATTGCGCAATCTGGTGCGCACCATCAGCGATAAATATTTTTCCCTCTCCCGCCGCATCGACCTGCTGGTGCTCAAAAGCCTGCGGGCCAAAGTGTGCGCCTATCTGCTCAGTGAAGCCGAGCGGGCTGGCAGCCTGACCTTCAGCATCCCGTTCTCCCGCATCCAGCTGGCAGATTACCTGAACTGCGACCGCAGCGCCCTGAGCCGCGAGCTGAGCCAGATGCAGCAGGACGGCCTGCTGGATACCTATTAAAAGCAGCTTCAAACTGCTGGAGCCTGAGGTACTGAAGCAAATGGTGCAGTGACCATTTGAATAGCCGCCGCGTGCGCTTTGGCTGTATTCAGCTGAAATTTTATTTTTATATTTGAGTTTTAGAAAAATCTACGGATTTTTCTAAAACTCTTTTTCACTGGAAGGCCGTAACCGTCAGCGGCATCATCTTGTTATTTTTAATATAGGAGTATTTTTAAATATGTCAAAACCGATTTTATGGATCGTGATCCCCTGCTACAACGAGGAGCAGGTGCTGCCCATTACAGCTCCCATGTTTCTGGAAAAGATCCATTCTCTGACCGCACAGGGCCTTGTGAGCGAGAAGAGCCGGGTGCTGTTCGTGAACGATGGCTCCAAAGACAAGACATGGGAACTGATCCAGAGTTTTGCCGCACAGGACGAGCACTACATCGGCATTTCCCAGAGCCGCAACCGCGGCCACCAGAATGCCGTACTGGCAGGCCTGATGGAGGCGCTGCACAGCGGCAGCTGCGATATCACCATTTCCATCGACTGTGATGGTCAGGACGACATCAACGCCATGGACGAGATGGTAAGAAGTATCTCGCCGGGGCCGAGGTGGTCTATGGCGTGCGCAGCCGCCGGGACACCGACACCTTCTTCAAGCGGTTCACCGCCGAGGGCTTCTACCATGTGATGAACGCTCTGGGCGCCGACATCGTGTTCAACCACGCCGACTACCGCCTCATCAGCACCCGTGTGCTGGAAAGCTTCGCCGACTACCGGGAAGTGAACATTTTCCTGCGGGGCATGGTGCCGCTGGTGGGCTTCAAGAGCGAGGTAGTCACCTACGAGCGCCATGAGCGCCTTGCCGGTGAGAGCCACTACCCCCTGAGCAAGATGCTGGCCCTTGCCTTTGACGGCATCACCAGCCTTTCCAACAAGCCCATCCGCCTTATTACCGGATCTGGCATCTTTGTGAGCCTGATCAGCTTTATCGGAGTCATCTGGGCCATCGTGTGCGCCGCCATGGGCAGCAGCGTGGCCGGCTGGGCCTCCATTGTGTGCATCGTCTGCTTCATGAGCGGCGTGCAGCTGGTGTGCTTAGGCGTGATCGGCGAGTATATCGGTAAAATTTATATGGAGACGAAAGCCCGCCCGCGCTACATCATCAGAGAGCGCACCTGGGCCCCCTACGAAAGGAAGTATCACGGATGAGCAAACAGAGCTGGCGGGGCAGTACCCTGCTGAACCCGGAACCGCCGGTGCTGGTGTCCTGCGGCGGGCTGGACCACCCCAACCTCATCACCATCGGCTGGACGGGCACCATCTGCACACAGCCCAGCATGGTGAGCATCAGCGTGCGGCCGGAACGGTTCAGCCACCACCTCATTCAGGAGAGCGGGCAGTTTGCCATCAATCTGCCCACCGAAGCACTGGTGCGGTCGGTGGATTGGTGCGGCGTGAAGAGTGGCCGCGATGTGGACAAGTTTGCCGCCTGCGGCCTGCATTCTGCCCCCGGCAGCGTGCTCACCGACTGCCCTGTGCTGGCGGAAAGCCCGGTGAACCTGGAATGCAAAGTGACCCAGAGGATCCCGCTGGGCAGCCACGACCTGTTCCTTGCCGAAGTGGTGGCCTGCGATGTGGACGAGAGCCTGCTGGATGAGACCGGCAAGCTGTGTCTGGACAAGGCAAAGCTCATCGTGTACAGCCACGGCGAGTATCTGGCCCTGGGCAAAAAGCTGGGCACCTTTGGCTACAGTGTGCGCAAGAAAAAGCCGGTAAGGCGTAAAAAATAATTTGCATTTCATCGCTTGACTTTTGCCCAAAACTGCATATACTAAAGATAGGCAATGTAGAGAGATTGAATCCATCGGGTTCATGCCGAAACACGAAGCCCCCGGTAGTGTCAGTACCGGGGGCTTCTTTTTAGTGTTTGCTGCCCTTGCCGATCTTACCGTCGATCCATGTGCACAGATAGTAGGCAACTACCTGCGCGGCAACGGTTTGGATAAATGTAGAGAGAGTTTCCAAGGGGTTCACCTCCTTTCCGCGGTTAGGGGAATGGAGAAGGGCCGCAGGAACCGTATAGCATAAAAACCGGTATCGCGCAATTTTGACGCAATACCGGTTTTTGTGCATTTATTCGTGCTTTACGCGCTGGATCTCGCCCAGATCGTAGGGGGTGTTCTGGTAGACGTAGTAGTTCAGCCAGTTCTCGTACAGCAGGTGGGCGTGGGCACGCCAGCGGAACAGCGGCGGCTTTGTGGGATCATCGTCCGGGTAGTAATTCACCGGCACATGGATGGGCAGGCCCTTGTCCACATCGCGGCGGTACTCCGAATCCAGCGTATACTTGTCGTACTCCGTGGCCGGTAACAAAGATCTGCCGCCCGTTCTCGGTGCTCATAAGGAAGGGGCCGGCCACATCGCTCTCGGCAAGGATGCGCAGAGCCTTGCAACTGTCCACATCCTCGCGGCTGATGCCGGTGTGGCGGCTGTGGGGCGCATAGAACACCTCGTCAAAGCCGCGCACCAAAGGGTTCGACGGGCGGGTGACCCGGTGCTCGAACACGCCGAACATCTTTTCCGGCAGCAGCTGCTTGTGCACGCCGTAGTGGTAGTACAGGCCCGCCTGCGCACCCCAGCACACATGCAGGGTGGAGTAGACATTCGTCTCGCTGAAGTCCATGATCTCGCACAGTTCCTGCCAGTAATCCACCTGCTCAAAGTCCATGGTCTCCACCGGTGCACCGGTGATGATCATGCCGTCGTAGCGGTTGTTCTTCACCTCGTTGAAGTTCTTATAGAACGATTCGAGGTGTGCTGCCGAAACGTGGGTCGCCGCATGGCTGGCCGTCTGCAGCAGGGTCATGTGCACCTGCAGCGGGGTATTTGCCAACAGACGGGCGATCTGGGTCTCGGTGGCGATTTTGGTGGGCATCAGGTTCAGGATCAGGATCTCCAGTGGGCGGATGTGCTGGGCAAGGGCGCGCTCACGATGCATGACGAAGATATTTTCGTTGTAGAGGGCATCGTAAGCAGGCAGGGTCTTTGGGATGATCAGCGGCATAGTTCGTACTCCTAACGATTTAGAATAGCCTCCGCTGACGCTCTGGCTATCTTCAGCGGAATTTATTTTTTTTATATTTTGCGTTTGTCGCGCCCTGCGGGGCGCTCCAAACGCGTTTTTACGAGAAGGGCCGGAACCGATAGATGCTGCTGAACTCACCTTTTAGATCTTATCCAGCGCCTGTGCAATATCTGCGATGAGGTCTTCGCTGCTTTCCAGACCGCAGCTCATGCGCACAAGCTCTGCGGGCACACCGGCGGCTTTCAGCTGCTCATCGTTCATCTGGCGGTGGGTGCTGGATGCAGGGTTCAGGCAACAGGTGCGGGCATCGGCCACATGGGTCTCGATGGCTGCCAGCTTCAGGTTCTTCATAAAGATGCTTGCAGCCTCACGGCCGCCGGCCAGACCAAAGCTGACCACGCCGCAGCTGCCGTTCGGCAAGTATTTTTCAGCCAGTGCATGGTACGGGCTGGACCCCAGGCCGCAGTAGTTCACGTAGGCCACCTTGGGATGGCTTTCAAGGAACTCTGCCACAGCCATGCCGTTGGCGCAGTGGCGTTGCATCCGCACATGCAGGCTTTCCAGACCGAGGTTCAGCATGTAGGCGTTCATGGGCGACTGCATGGAGCCAAAGTCACGCATCAGCTGCGCGGTAGCCTTGGTGATAAAGGCACCCTCTTTGCCGAAACGCTCGGCGTAGGTGATGCCGTGGTAGCTGTCGTCTGGGGTGCACAGGCCGGGGAACTTGTCGGCGTGGGCCATCCAGTCGAACTTGCCGCCGTCCACGATGGCACCGCCCAGCACCGCGCCATGACCGTCCATGTACTTGGTGGTGGAGTGGGTCACGATATCCGCGCCCCACTCAAAGGGACGGCAGTTGACCGGCGTGGGGAAGGTGTTGTCCACGATCAGCGGCACACCGTGGGCGTGAGCAGCCTTGGCAAACTTCTCAATGTCCAGCACGGTCAGGGCCGGGTTTGCGATGGTCTCGCCGAACACCACCTTGGTGTTGGGCCGGAATGCGGCGTTCAGCTCTTCCTCGGTGCACAGCGGGTCCACAAAGGTGGCATCGATGCCCATCTTCTTCATGGTGACGGAGATCAGGTTGAAGGTGCCGCCGTAGATGGTACTGGATGCCACGATGTGGTCGCCTGCTTCGCAGAGATTGAACAGGGCAAAGAAGTTTGCAGCCTGACCGCTGCTGGTCAGCATTGCAGCCGTGCCGCCTTCCAGCTCGCAGATCTTCTTAGCCACAAGGTCGCAGGTGGGGTTCTGCAGACGGGAATAGAAGTAGCCGTCAGCTTCCAGATCGAACAGCTTGCCCATGTCCTCGCTGGTGGCATACTTGAAGGTGGTGGACTGGATAATGGGGATCTGGCGGGGTTCGCCGTTGCCGGGGGTGTAACCGCCCTGCACACAGATGGTATCGCGATTCATACTACATACTCCTTTACTGGGTTTGTCCATATAGCACAATTCCCCGCAGGAGTGTTGCAGCCTCCGGCGGGGAATTGAAACGTTAAATTTTAGTTCCCGTTCGGGGGCAAAATGAGGAGAGGACTCCTTCCGTCAAAGCCTTTCGGCTTTGGCAATACCGGAAAGTTTTCCTCTTCGCCAGAGGCTCCCTCTCCGGGGGAGCTGGCGCACGAAGTGCGACTGAAGGAGTTACTTCCGCAGCCGCTTATCGCTTCTGGTGGCCCAAGCAGTGCCCAAAGTCTGGAACACCTGCACCATGAGTACCAGCAGGATGACACACACGATCATGATGTCGGTCTGGTAGCGGTAATAGCCGTAGGACAGGGCGATCTTGCCCAGGCCGCCGCCGCCAATGACGCCGGACATGGCCGAGTAGCCCAGAATGGTGGTCAGGGCCGTGGTCATGCTGGAGATCAGGCCGGGCAGGCACTCCGGGATCATCACCTTGGTAATGATCTGGAACGGGGTGGCACCCATGCTCTGGGCAGCTTCCACCACGCCCTCGTCCAGCTCGCGCAGGCTGGTCTCCACCAGACGTGCCACGAACGGGAAGGCGGCCACCACCAGCGGAACGATGGTAGCTTTGGTGCCCACCGTGGTGCCTACGATGGCACGGGTGAGCGGGAATACACAGATCATCAAAATCAGGAAGGGCACACTGCGCAGAATGTTGATGACGATGTTGAGGATGTGCATCAGCCAGCCGGGCAGGGGCAGCACGCCGTCCTTGTCACCGGCCACCAGCAGCACACCCAGCGGTAGGCCCAGCACCAGCGCAAACGCGGTGGAAAGGACCGTCACATAAAAGGTCTCCCAGATGGCAAAGCCGTAATCTGCAATACTCATTCGCCGGTCACCTCCTCTACCGTAATGCCGGGCTGGGCGCGCATATAGGCCGCAGCCTGCTTGGCCTGCTCCACATCAGCGGGCAGCTTGAGCAGCATGGAGCCATAGCACTGACCGCTCAGGTCGCGGGTGTCGGCGCTGAGTACCGACACCAGAATGCCTTTTTCTGCGGCAAGGCTTGCCACCAGCGGCTTTGCCGTGGACGAACCGTTGAAGGTGACGCGCACCACATGGTCGTCCGGTGCAAAGCTGGACAAATCCCGTGCGGCGCTGCCGCCGTTGGGTGCCACCAGACGCTTTGCTGCGGGCGTTTTGGGGTTCGAGAAGATCTCCTGCACGGAGCCTTCCTCCACCACAACGCCGCCGTCCAGAATGGCAACGTGATCGCAGATCTCTTCCACAACGCTCATCTGATGGGTGATGACCACAACCGTGATGCCCAGCTTCTTGTTGATGTCCTTGATCAGGGTCAGGATAGCATGGGTGGTGTTGGGGTCCAGTGCGCTGGTGGCTTCATCGCAGAGCAGAACTTTGGGGTCCGTTGCCAGTGCGCGGGCAATGGCAATGCGCTGCTTCTGGCCGCCGGACAGCTGTGCCGGGTAGGCGTTGGCCTTATCGGGCAGGCCCACCACTTCCAGCAGCTCTCTGGCACGCTTTTCGGCATCCGCCTTTTTCACACCGGCCAGCTCCATGGGGAAACAGATGTTCTTCAGGCAGCTGCGCTGCATCAGCAGGTTGAACTGCTGGAAGATCATGGTGATATCGCGGCGGCGCTCACGCAGCTGGGCTGCGTTTAAAGTCTCCATAGCGGTGCCGTCGATCACAACGCTGCCCTCGGTGGGGCGCTCCAGCAGGTTGATGCAGCGCACCAGCGTGGATTTGCCCGCACCGGACATGCCGATGATGCCATAAATGGAACCATCCGGGATGGTGAGGTTGATGTCCTTCAGCGCATTCACCGCGCCGTCCTTCATCTGGAAGGTCTTGGAAAGATGTTTGATCTCGATCACAGAAATTGCTCCTTGCTGTTGAATAAACTCCTTCAGTCAAACCCTTGCGGGTTTGCCAGCTCCCTCATGGAGGGAGCCTGAAACAGAACGGTCAGGCAAAGGCCCCCTTCCCGAGGGGGCTGTCACCGAAGGTGACTGGGGGAGTTTGCTTAACCCTCGATCGGTGCCAGACTGTCCTGCTTGCCGCCGTAGATGCCCATAGGCTCCACGTGGATGCCGGCAACCGTCACCAGATGGGTGCCGTGCTCTGCATTGAAGTCGTCCAGATACGGCTGATGCTGGAAATAGTTGGTATCGCACTGGCCGTCCTCAACCACGTTGTTGGGGATGATGTAGTCGTCGTACTCCTGAATATCCAGCGTGATGCCCTTTTCGGCCAGAATGTCCTTGCAGATCTCCAGAACCTCGCAGTGAGGAGCCGGAGTAGCAGCGCAGCTGACGGTCTCGCCGTTCAGTGCATCGTAGTCGATGGAGGAGTCATAGCCGTCGGTGGGGTTCTCCACAACGGACACCACAGCGCCCTTGTAGTTTTCATCCATGAAGTCCTTCACCTTCTGGCTCTGCAGAGCAGCGGCCAGAGCCTTGATCTTGGGCTCCTCCTGGTTGCCGTCCTTGCAGACCAGAACGTTGACGTAAGCGGAAGAGCCGTCCTCGATGGCCAATGCATCGGTCGTGGGGTCCAGACCAGCGGAGATGGCGTAGTTGGAGTTGATGACGGCGTAGTCCTCGTCCTGCAGGACATTGGGCACCTGAGCAGCCTCGACCTCATCGACGGTAACGTTCAGGGGGTTCTCCTCGATGTCCTTTGCGGTGGCGGTCAGGCCTGCGTCAGCCTTCAGCTTGAAGAAGCCGTTCTTCTCCAGCAGGGTCAGGGCGCGTGCCTCGTTGGTGGTGTCGTTGGGCACAGCCACCTTCACCTTGTCCAGCTTAGCCACAGCAGAAGAAGCTGCGGAAGAAGCAGTGCCGGAAGCAGCAGAAGATGCGGTGGAAGAAGAACCGCCGCATGCGGTCAGGGCAGCTGCAGCAGCTGCAGCTCCGGTAACTTTCAGAAAATCACGACGAGTAATCATAGTTTTGTTCCCTCTCTATTTGCTTATTATAATGTACAGCGGCCCGCACGGCACAGTTCCGTGCTAAGGGCCTTTGACGGATGCATGAAAAAAGCTCCCGTCCTTGACCTTGAGCCAACGCTCAGACAAGGACGGAGGCATAACATACTTCCGTGGTACCACCTTGGTTTACTCTGCCCTCACGGACAAAGCCTCGATGCTGCGGCAGTTCTGCTGCTTACAGCCGGACGCTGTAACGGGCGCATCCGTTGCGGACTTAGCACTCCTGCGCCTCGCCCACACGGCTCCGAGACCATTTTCGGCTTCCTGTTTCCTGCCCTTTTCCATCGCCCGGGCTTTCTGGTAAGGATCAATGCGAAGGCCTACTCTTCTCTTCACAGCCATTTTTGTGATATTGCATTTATAATAATCCAATCGACCGGATTTGTCAACACCTACAACGAAGTTTTTTAGTAGGAAATTGCGTTTTTTTATCTTGTGCGCCAGCCGCGGACATGGTAGAATAAGACAGCATTATTTATAAAGGAGGTGCGGCAATGAACAGCCGCGAGGTTTTCCCGGATGAAGAACTGCGCCGCCGCATCATGGATTTTATCATGGCGGCGGGCCAGACATTGCTGGAAAACGGTGCCGAGGTGTTCCGGGTGGAGCAGACCATGGAGATCATGGCCCGGTCATTCCACCTGCGGGAGTTCCATGTTTACGTGCTGACCAACGGCATCTTTGCCAGTGCGGGCACCGCCGAGATCAGCGAGGTGCGCAATGTGCCTACCCGCACCACTCATCTGGGCCGGGTGGCGGCAGTGAACGCCCTCTCCCGCGAGATCGCAGAGGGCAGCATGTCGCTGGACGAAGCCGAGAGCCGTCTGGTGCTGGCGCGGCGCATCCCTTTTCCCAAGGACTGGGTGCAGCTGGTCAGCGGCATGTGCGGTGCATTCTGCTTTGCGCTGATCTTCGGCGGCACGCTGCGCAGTGCATTGGCGGCGGCACTGGCAGGCTTTCTTGCCAGCGGCTATTTGCTGCTGTGTGAGCAGCACGAGCTGCCCGGCGGCTTTTGCAAGATCAGCTGTGCGGCGCTCATCACGCTGGCGTGCATTCTGGGCTGCAACCTGCTGGGCACCTCGGCCAGCCATGCCATCATCGGTGCGCTGATGATCCTGACCCCCGGCATCGCCTTCACCATGGGCATCCGCGACTTCGTGCACGGCGACTACCTGTCCGGCACCATCCGCATGATCGACGCGCTGCTCATCGCCGCCAGCATCGCCATCGGCACCGGCCTTGTGCTGAGCCTTTATACATTCTTTACGGGGGTGGTCGTGGCATGATGTTGACCAGTACACAAATTGGGGAGCTGGCCGCGCAGTTCTTTATTGCCGGCGCAGGCACCCTGTGCTTTGCCATCCTGTTTGCGTGCCCCCGCAAAAGCCTGTTCTTCTGCGGGCTGGTGGGGGCCGTGGGCTGGTTCGTCTACGAGCTGGCCGTAATGCTGGGGGCAGACAGTGCTGCGGCCTCCCTGCTGGCGGTGATCCCCCTCACCCTGCTCACCCGGGTGTTCGCCATCACCCTCAAAATGCCGGTGACGGTGTTCCTGCTGTCCGGCATCTTCCCGCTGGTGCCGGGTGCGGGCATCTACTACACCGCCTACTATTTTATACAGGGCAACAATGCGCTGGCCCTTTCCAACGGCATCAGCACCTTTAAGGTAGCCGTTGCGCTGGCCATCGGCATCACGCTGGTGCTCAGCGTGCCCATTCCAAAGCGGCACCGGAACAAAGTGTGATGTTTACGGATACAGCATATCTGAAATACATCTGCATCCTGCGTAAAAAGCAGAAACCCGGAACCCTTCTGAGCCATTCAGGCCCCGAAAAGGTTCCGGGTTTTGTGCATGATCGATTCAGGGAGCTGTTTTGCGGCAGCTCTCTTTTTCATACTGCTTTATGAGAGATTTACTTTTCCTGAACGTAGACCTCTACGTAGAGCTTTCCATCATTGGCCTTCTGAATGATGCCGCTATTCACACCATCAACCAGCTTATAGTCAGTCTTCTCAAGTCCAAGCTTGCTCAGATTGACCACCGTTGCCTCCTCATCAACATCCAGAGAGTAGATGAGTTCCGTGCCGCCGACCGGATTTGTACCCTCGTAATATCTGATCTCAACAGTCTTCGTAGGCTTTGCAGATGCCTTTTTCTGCAGCTTGACAGTAACTGTGCCATCCTTTTCAATATCGTAGTTCTTCTTTGCGCAATAGTAGTCAGCAGGTACATTGGCAGGAATGTGTGCCTGGATGGTCTCATAGGTGACATAGGTAGCCAGACCATTGACAGAGATCTCGACAGGCTCACCATTGACCGGCTGAACCCCGATCATGTAGTAGATATGCACAGTCTTATCCGGTACACCCGGGGTCGGCTTGTCAGGCACGTTGGAGCAGCCAGCCAGAACACCGGCAGCAGCAACAGCCAGAGTAGCGACACCTGCGCCCTTCAGGAACTGACGACGAGAGATATTAGACATAAGAATCAACCTCACAATCTTTTTGCATGCCCCGATCACTTTTTTGTGGAGCCTGCCTTCCTATATAATACCCTCCCTGTAATATTTTGTCAAGTAAAATTTCAACAAAAAGCAACACCAATAGGGCGGAGACCTTGTTGGCCGCCACCCTGCTAGTGCTATTTGAGTTTTTTCAAAAAACTTCTGTGCCAGGAAATCAGAACTTGGTCACAATGAAGATAGTCCCGAAGGGACGAACCTTCAACAGCTCTTCCTCCGTGCCGTAGTCGGCGCTACTCAGCTTGTAGCCGTCCGGCAGCTGAATATCAGCAGCGCTGACGCCAGTTGCATCGACTGCAACCTCAGCCTTAGCCTCAATGAAGTTGTTCGGCAGCTCCAGCAGTTTGACATCGATGGTCTTCTTGGTCGGAGTCATGGTCACATCAGTCACGAAGACGATGATGTACTCACCCTTGCTGTCGTCCTTGCGGATTTCAACAACAGCGTTCTCGTTCTCCAGATGGTAATCTTCGGGAAGCAGCTTCTTATCGATGTCAGCAACCTTCACAGAGTTCTCGGTCTTCAGAACATCAATCTTGGCAGTCTCACCCACAACGTTGGTCACACCATTGCCTTCGTCCTTCATGAAGATAACCGTAACAGGACGAGTGGTCACACCGGGGACATCGGGGACATCGGGGCCAGAGCAGCCAGCCAGAACACCGGCAGCAGCAACAGCCAGAGCAGCGACACCTGCGCCCTTCAGGAACTGACGACGAGAGATATTAGACATAATAATCAACCTCACAATCTTTTCTGCATGCCCCCATCACTTTTTTTGTGGAGCCTGCTTTTCCTATATAATACCCCCCCCGTAACAGTTTGTCAAGTGGTTTTGGCATCTTTTCCGCCGGATGCAGAAAAACAGGAGCGACCAAGAGAAAATCGTAAGTTCCGTCAAGCCCGGCAAAAAGGGCCGCTGCACAGCATCCCGTACAGCGGCCCTTTTTTGTTCTCCGTTATTTTCATTCATTCTCAACATGTCTTGTTTTCATCTTCTGTCTGCTCATGTTCCCCTCTTGCCGCCTGCATCAGCCCGGCAAACAAAAAACCCACATTGACCCCCAGAATAAAACCCACGATGCCTGCCGCCAATACCATTGCGCCGCCTCCTTTCTTCTACCATATTTTACCATATATCATTTGTCGGATGCAATCGCAGCCTGTCGCAAAAGGCAAGATCACTGCCCAACGTGCAAGCTTTTTTGCGCCGGAGCGTTGCAAGACTCTGCCGCATCTGCTATACTTTTGACAACACTTATATAAAGGAGGTGCTCTTTATGTCTGTTCTGGCTACTCTTGTCAGCCGCCGCACCTACCGCCGCTTTGCACAGAAAGCTGTTCCGCAGGATGTGGTGGATGATATCGTCGAGGCCGTCCGCCTGTCCTCCTGCGGAGCCAACCGTCAGGCTGTGCGTCTGGTGGTGGTGAACAAGCCCGAGGCGGTGGCAAAGGTGCAGCCGCTGGTCAAGTGGGCTGCCTATCTGCCCCCGGAGCAGGGCACGCCCAAGGCCGACGAGACGCCCACCCTGTATGTGGCCGTCCTGCAGGACACTTCCATCCCCGGCGACCTTGCCACCGATACCGGCATTGCCCTTGCCAACATGACCCTTGCCGCATGGGACAAAGGCGTGGGCAGCTGCATCATGGGCGCGATCAACAAGCCTGCCCTCACCGAACTGCTGGGCATTGAAGAACCGCAGAAGCTGGCATTCATGGTGGCGTTCGGCTACCCGGCCCACAAGGCTCACATTGTGCCGCTGACGGCTGAGACCGGCGTAAAATATTATCTGGACGAGAACCGGGATTACTGCGTGCCAAAGCGGAGCAAAGAAGAGATCGCAAAATATCTATAATTTGTATATATACATTTCTTCGACGCATTTTTTGTATAATTGTTTTCAATTCGGTTTCAAATGATGAGATTTTTTGCACAAGTATTGACTTTTCAATTTGTACATTCTATACTAAATTCGTTCGCCAGATGTTCGATGAATCGCATCGTTCTGGCGTACCGCAAAAACATACAGTACATTTAGAGGAGTGTTTGAATATGAAAAAGATTTCTCGTCGCAGCTTTCTGACAGCTGCCGGTCTGTCCGTTGCTGCTCTGGCCCTGACCGCCTGCGGTGGTTCTTCCGCAAGCACCGCTTCCTCCGTGGCAAGCTCTGCTGCTTCTTCTGAAGCTGCTTCCACCAGCGCTGCCGCTGGCGAGCTGACCACCGTTGAGGCTGGCAAGCTGACCATGGCCACCAACGCAGCCTTCCCTCCGTACGAGATGACCACCGATGCAGGCGAGTTTGAGGGCATCGACATCGAGACTGCTCAGGCCATTGCTGACAAGCTGGGTCTGGAGCTGCAGATCGACGACATGGACTTTGACGCTGCTCTGCTGAGCGTGCAGCAGGGTAAGGCCGATATCGTCATGGCTGGCGTTACCGTTACCGACGAGCGCAAGGCTGTGATGGACTTCTCCGACAGCTATGCCACCGGCATCCAGTCCATCATTGTGCCCAACGATTCCGATATTGCTTCCCCTGACGACCTGGCTGGCAAGAAGATCGGCACTCAGCGCGGCACCACCGGCTACATCTACTGCTCCGACGACTTCGGCGACGACAATGTTGTGGCTTACGACGACGGTCTGACCGCTGTGCAGGCTCTGAACAACGGTCAGGTGGATGCCGTTGTCATCGACAACGCTCCCGCCCAGGAGTTCATTGCTGCCAACCCCGGTCTGGCCATTCTGGACACCAGCTACGCCGAGGAAGATTACGCCATTGGTATGGCAAAGGGTTCTTCTCTGGAAGCTGCCGTCAACGCCGCTCTGAAAGAGCTGAAGGCGACGGCACCCTGCAGGCCATCGTGGACAAGTACATCACCGCTGAATAATCCGGCGGCTGACATCTGAGCCACGGGGGGAGGCAGCCCCCAACTGGGGCACCTCCCTTTTTTGGAAAAATAAGTGGTTACAAAAGATTAACAAAATCAGAACAGGAAAGTGAGGATGCGAATGGCTGCACAGTACGAACTGCTCAAAGAGCTGCTCAACAGCGGCACCAAGCTCAGCTTCGAGCAGGAGTTCTTCTTCAAATTTTATCAGGCCTTCATCCTGAAAGACCGCTGGACGCAGTACATCAACGGCGTGGGCACCACCCTGCTGGTCACTGCCATTGCGCTGGCACTGGGCATCGTGCTGGGCAGCGTGGTGGCACTGGTGCGTGTGGCACACGATCAGCAGCGCCCCGGCCGCAGAAACCCGGTGTTGGGCTTCTTCAACATCATCTGCGAAATTTACACCACCATCATCCGCGGCACGCCCATGATGGTGCAGCTGCTCATCATGAGCATGGTCATCTTTGCCAACAGCCGCAACTTTACCATGGTGGGTGCGCTGGCGCTGGGCATCAACTCCGGTGCCTATGTGGCCGAGATCATCCGCGGCGGCCTGATGGCCCTGGACCCCGGCCAGATGGAGGCCGGCCGCAGCCTGGGCCTGAATTACATGACCACCATGGTGGTCATCATCATCCCGCAGGCTATCCGCGCGGTGCTGCCTGCTCTGGGCAACGAGTTCATCATGCTGCTCAAAGATACCTCTTTGATCACGGTCATTGGCGGCAAGGAGCTGCTCCATGCCGCTCAGGGCATCATGAACCGCACCTACGAACCCATGTTCCCGCTGCTGGGTGATGCACTGATCTACCTTGTGCTGGTCATGCTGTTCACCCGGCTGCTGGCAATGTTTGAGAGGAGGCTTGCACAAAGTGACCGATAAGATCCTGGAAGTCCGCGGCCTGACAAAGACCTACGGCGGCGAAAAGAAGCCGGGCGCAAAGCAGCCCACCCCCACTCTGGACGTGCTGAAGGGCATCGATATTGATATTTACCGCGGCGACGTGGTCTGCCTGATCGGTCCCTCCGGCTGCGGAAAATCTACCTTTCTGCGCTGCCTGAACCGGCTGGAGATTCCCTCCTCCGGCAGCATCAAATTTGAGGGCACCGAGGTGGATGAAGCCCACATCGATGCTGTGCGCCAGAAGATGGGCATGGTGTTCCAGCACTTCAACCTGTTCCCGCACCTGACTGTGAAGAAAAATCTGGAGCTGGCCCCCACCCTGCTGAAGCTGAAGGATAAGGAAGCCATCTCCGCCAAGGCAGACGAACTTCTGGCCCGCGTAGGCCTGTCCGACAAGGCCGACGCCTACCCCAAGAGCCTTTCCGGCGGCCAGCAGCAGCGTATTGCCATTGCCCGTGCCCTTGCCATGGATCCGGACGTGATCCTGTTCGACGAGCCCACCAGCGCCCTCGACCCCGAAATGGTGGGCGAGGTTCTGGAACTGATGAAGGAGCTGGCCCACACCGGCATCACCATGCTGGTGGTCACCCACGAAATGGGCTTCGCCCGCGAGGTGTCCAACCGCGTCATCTTCATCGACGACGGCAAGATCCAGGAGGACGAGCCGCCGCAGGAACTGTTCACGAACCCGAAGCATCCCAGACTGAAAGCATTCCTTTCCAAGATGCTGTAATACTTTTCCACATAGAAAACGCTCCGCTGTGCAAAACACAGCGGAGCGTTTTGTTGTACTTCGTCAAAAATTATGGTATAATGCAAATAAGGCGCTGATTGCAAAATTGGTGGTCATGCTTTCTATCCCGTATCGCTGCTTCTTTTCACATAGAACGAAGCAGAGGTTCCGGGAGGAAACTTTTTGGGGAAGTACCCTGCCCGGAGCCTTGAAGGCGAAGGGATGGATATCGGATGACTCTGTTGGAAACTCTCGCACTGCTTACGTTCATTCTCACGCTGCTGGGTCTGATCGTGGATGTGATCCGCCTGACCGTCGAGGTTATGGCAAAGTTTTCCCAGATGAAAAGCGATGATAACAAAAAAGATTGACCGCCTACAGTTCCCACTCGAGCGGTCAATCTTTTTTGACTAACGGGATGGAAAGCTGACCTTTGCAGTCAGCGCCCCTTCTGTTTGTAGTATAACTTTTTTTCTGTCGCTCTGTCAAGGGCGACCTTTTTACGTGTTACAGATTATTTTCTCCGTTTCCGCTTTCGCCCTGCTCGCTGGTATACAGCACCATCAGATGGTTGGCACTTTCTTCCAGCTGGGTCTTGGCCTGACGGAGATTGGCTTCCTCGTTTTCATTCATCTTTTCGGGCTTATCCTTGCGCAGGCAGCGGCGGAGGTTGGCAAGGTCCGTTTTGATGCGGTTCTTCTCGTCCTTGTCCAGCTCCTTTTTGCATTTGGAGAGGGCTTCGTCTACCTTATAGGCCAGCACTTCGGCCTGATTGTGGAGGGCGAGACGCTCCTTGCGGCGGCTGTCCTCGGCCTCGTAGGCGGCAGCGTCTGCCATGGCGCGTTGGATCTCATTTTCCGAAAGGTTGGTGCTGCCGGTGATGGTGATATTCTGCTCCCGGCCGGTGCCAAGGTCTTTGGCAGATACCTTCACCACGCCGTTCACGTCGATATCGAAGGTAACTTCGATCTGCGGTTTGGAGGAGAAGCTTGCCCGGATGCCGGTGAGCTTGAATTTGCCCAGACTCTTGTTGTCGCGGGCAAAGTGGCGCTCGCCCTGCAGCACGTTGATCTCCACACTGGTCTGCATGGGCCGTGCGGTGGTGAAGATCTGGCTCTTGCGGGTGGGGATCATGCTGTTGCGGGTGATCAGGGGGGTGGCCACGCCGCCCAGCGTCTCGATGGAGAGGGTCAGAGGGGTGACGTCCATCAGCACGAGGCCCTGCGCTGCTGCACCGGTGGCACCGGCCAGCTTGCCGCCGCCCTGCAGCAGACCGCCCTGCACAGCGGCACCCATGGCCACGCACTCGTCCGGGTTCAGGCTGTGGCTGGGCTCGCAGCCCAGCAGTTCCTTCACCTGGCGCTCCACGGCAGGCATCCGGGTGCTGCCGCCCACCAGCAGCACCTTGCCCAGCTGGCTGGCAGAAATGCCTGCGTCCCGCAGTGCGTTCTGCACAGGGGCCACGGTCCGGGCCAGCAGGTCGCCGGTCATCATCTCGAACTGCGGGCGGGAAAGCGAGATATCCAAGTGGTGGGGGCCGTCCTTGCCCACCGCAATAAAGGGCAGGTTCAGCTGTGCCGACGGCGCGGCAGAAAGCTCCTTCTTTGCCTTTTCGGCTTCCTCTTTCAGTCGGCCCATAGCTGCCGGGTCGCGGGAGAGGTCGATGCGATCCGACTTTTTGAACTCGGCCACGGCATATTCCACGATGCGCTGATCGAAGTCGTCACCGCCCAGATGGGTGTCGCCGCCGGTGGCAAGCACCGTAAAGGTCCCGTCCTCGATCTCGATGATGGACACATCAAAGGTGCCGCCGCCGAGGTCGTAGACGAGGATCTTCTGCGATGCTTCGTTATCCAAACCATAGGCCACAGCGGCAGCAGTAGGCTCGTTGATGATGCGCAGCACGTTCAGGCCTGCAATGCGGCCTGCATCCTGCGTAGCCTTGCGCTGGCTGTCGTCGAAGTAGGCGGGCACCGTGATGACCGCTTCGGTCACCGGCTCGCCCAGATAGCTCTCGGCATCGCGGCGGATCTTGGCCAAAATCATGGCGCTGATCTCCTGCGGGGTCAGGTCTTTGCCGTCGATGTGCACCCGGTAGTCACTGCCCATATGGCGCTTGATACTGGAGATGGTGCGCCCGGAATTTGTGGCGATCTGTCGCTTGGCCGCACCGCCCACCAGACGTTCACCATCCTTCGTGAAGGCCACAACGCTGGGGGTAGTGCGCTCACCCTCCGCATTGGTGATGACCACGGGCTTGCCGCCCTCTACCACTGCCACACAGGAATTGGTCGTGCCGAGATCGATGCCGATTACTTTGCTCATACTGTCTGTTTCCTCTCCGGTGCTGTGCATCTTGGGCGCAGCTCTTCAAATCATTTCCGAGTATATCTTACCGTCCCGATATGACGATTTTTTAGTCCAATTGTAAAGATTCCATGTCGTAAGCTGTGGCTCGGGCAGGCAGTTCACTGGTCAGTTCCCGGATGAGCTGGTCGGCTTCGGCCAGCCACTGCTCTGCGTCCGGCTCGTGCTCACGGGCCTTGATGGCAAAGCCCTGCCTTGCTTCTGCGGCCAGTGACAGCGCCTTTTTGCGGCTGGTGTAGCGCGTTTCGGTCTGGGCCACACGCAGGCACACCTGCGGAGTGTACTCGATATCCGGCATATGGGCTGCGTTGGAGCGGGCACGGCGGTAATACAAAAGTGCCCGGCCATTGTCGCCCCGGGCAGCGTAGTCATCGCCCAGTGCAATGTTGGATAAGATCTCGCCGCTGTCTGCTGCTTCCTTCCACATGCGGCGGGCCTTGGCACGGTTCGTGCGGGTGCCGCGGCCCTTATAAATACAGTCTGCCAGCAGGGCAAGTCCCATGGCACTGCCAAGCTCGGCTGCTTTTTCAAAGCATTCCACAGCCTGCGCCCAGTTGCCCTTGCGGGCGGCTTCCTTTCCGGCATCCGCTTTCTCATCACCGGGGTCTTCCGGCGTATGGCCTGCGTGCAGCAAACCGTTGAGCAGAGCGCCGTCCAGCGTAGCCGAGTGGCTCCACGGGTCCAGCACCACGCCGTCGATCCCCTCAGTGGAAAGGGCCAGCTCCATGGCATCCTGCAGGGTGTAATCCGCCATTGGCCGGGCAGAAGTGCTGCGGTCGGCGCAGGCCGCAGCTGCAGAGGTGAACATAGGCAGCCATGTGCGGCCCTTCTCGTTGCGCAGGGTCCACAGCTGCAGGTCCTTAGCCTTTGCCGTGGGCACCGGATGCTCCGTCCACGGTGCAGGCGTGTTGTGCACCGTCAGTGCCGTGCGCAGCGGCACCAGAACATGGGTCTCCATTTCCAGTGCATAGTTCAAAGCGCCCATCAGCGTCCAGAAGCTTTCTTCGTTCTGGCCTTTATATAAATTTTCCACTGCCTGCTCAAAGGCCGGGCAGCCGGTGCCCGCCGGGCTGTAGGCCGGAGCGTTCTGCCGATGCTTGCGGGTGCCCACCGGGCGCAGCCGGATGCCGCCGTCTTGTCTTTTTGCCATCTGCTCACCATTCTTCCAGTTTCTAGTCAGTTTTTAGTATAGCAGGAAATGGCTTTGGGTACAACGCCTATCTGTATGTATCCATTTTTCCCTGCTCAAAAAAAGCGGGGTGCCAGATCAGCTTCTTCTGGCACCCCGTTAAAAATACATTTTTCCTGAAACGCCTTATTCCGCGTCCAGATCTTCTTCGGTCTCAGCAGCAATATAGATCGGTCTGTGCTTTGTTTCAAGATATGTTTTGGCAAGGTACTCGCCCGCAATGCCCGTACACAGCAGCTGCACACCACTGCACAAAAGGATAATGCAGACAAGGCTCGGCCAGCCGGAAGTAGGGTCGCCGAACATCAGTGCACGCACCACCACGATTATGATGCCTACAAACGCCAATACGCAAAAGGCAAGGCCAAGGCCCGCCGCCATCAGCAGTGGAGCTGTGGAAAAGCCCACAATGCCTTCGATCGAATATTTGAGCAGACCCCAGAAGTTCCACTTTGTTGTGCCCGCCACACGCTCTACGTTTTTGTAGTCGATCCACTTTGTTTTAAAGCCGACCCAGCTGAAAATGCCCTTGCTGAAGCGGTTATATTCCGCCATGCTCAGCACGGCATCAGTCATTTTGCGGCTCATCAGGCGGAAGTCTCTTGCTCCATCCACGATCTCTGTATCCGAGAGCTTATTGATGATCTGATAAAACTTTTTGGCAAACCAGCTGCGAACGGGCGGTTCACCCTCGCGTGTCGTGCGGCGGGTGGCCGCGCAGTCATATTCGCCGGAGAACAGCAGCTCCAGCATTTCCGGCAGCAGCGAGGGCGGGTCCTGCAGATCCGCATCCATCGTTGCTACATAATCGCCCTTTGCCGCTTTTAATCCGGCATAAATGCCTGCTTCCTTGCCAAAGTTCCGGCTGAAGGAGATGTACCGCACACGGGCATCTTTCCGGTGCAATTCCCGCGCGATCTGCAGTGTGCGGTCTTTTGAGCCGTCATCCACAAAGATGAACTCAAAATCTGCTCCGTGGGATATTCCCATCTGCTGTGCGATCTTGCTGGCCTCTTTATAAAAAAAATGGGAAGTGATTCTTCCTCATTGTAGCACGGAACGACCAAACTTATCAGCATTCCTGTTTCCCCCTTTTGTGCAATATTTAAAATCATTGTAGCATACCCCCACCCTGGTTTCAACCGTTTTCGGCATTTTGCCCGGCGGTTTTCAGCACACTTTTGCAATAAAAACATTTTCTATGGCTTTTTAAGTTTTTGTACGCTATAATAAGTAGGATTTCATAAACCTTATAATGCAAGAAAGAAGGAGTATCGCCTTGAACAAGATGCTAGGCTATCTGAAGGACTACAAGCGCGAGAGCGTGCTTGCGCCCCTTTTCAAGATGCTGGAAGCCACGTTTGACCTGTTCGTGCCGCTGGTCATGGCGGATATCGTCAACGTGGGCATTGCCGCCCACGACTTCCGCTACATCCTCGTGCGGTGCGGCATTTTGCTGCTGCTGGCCATGATCGGCCTTGCCTGTAGCCTGACGGCACAGTATTTTTCCGCAAAGGCGGCCGTGGGCTATTCCACAGTTCTGCGCCACGCCCTGTTTGAGCACATCCAGACCCTGAGCTTTACCGAGATGGACACCCTCGGCACCAGCACCCTGATCACCCGTATGACCAGCGACGTGAATCAGGTGCAGAGCGGCCTGAACCTGTTTTTGCGCCTGTTCCTGCGCAGCCCCTTTGTGGTGATCGGTGCCATGGTCATGGCCTTTACGGTGAATTCCCGTGCAGCGCTGATCTTTGTAGTGACCATCCCGCTGCTGAGCGTGGTGGTGTTCGGCATCATGGCTGCTACCCGGCCCCTGTACAAGACGGTACAGAATCGCCTTGACCGGGTGCTGGGCCTGACCCGCGAAAACCTGACCGGCGTGCGCGTGGTGCGCGCCTTTGATAAGGAAAAGAGCGAGGTAGAGCGCTTTGAGAATGCCAACGACCTGCTGACCAAGATGCAGCTCCATGTAGGCCATATCTCTGCCCTGATGAACCCGCTGACCTATGTGCTCATCAACATTGCCATTGTGGCACTGCTATATGTGGGCAGCATTGAGATCAATGTGGGTGGCATGGCTTCCGGCGACGTGATTGCGCTGGTGAACTACATGAACCAGATCCTTGTGGAGCTGGTCAAGCTGGCAAACCTGATCGTGCAGGTGAGCAAGGCGCTGGCCTGCGCAGGCCGCGTGCAGGCTGTGCTGGACACCACGCCCGGCATGGCCTTCCCGGAAAAGCTTCTGGGCGAGGTGCCCGCCGAAAAATCCGGCGATGCCGTGCGCTTTGAGCATGTAAGCCTGACCTATGCGGGTGCCGGTGCACCCAGCCTTTCCGACATCAGCTTCACTGCAAAGCGCGGCCAGACCATTGGTGTCATCGGCGGTACCGGCAGCGGCAAATCCAGCCTTGTCAACCTGATCCCCCGCTTCTACGACGCCACCGAAGGCACGGTGGAGATCATGGGCCGCGATGCCCGGAACTATCCCCGCGAAGAACTGCGCGGCAAGGCAGCCATGGTCATGCAGAAGGCCCAGCTCTTTGGCGGCACCATCCGCTCCAACCTGCTGTGGGGCAACAAGAATGCCACCGATGCGGACCTGTGGGCCGCACTGGAAACAGCACAGGCTGCGGAGTTCGTCAAAGCCAAGCCCCTTGGGCTGGACGAGCCGGTGGAGCAGGGCGGACGCAACCTGTCCGGCGGACAGAAGCAGCGCCTGACCATCGCCCGCGCCCTTGTGGGTAAGCCGGAAATTCTGATCCTTGACGACAGCGCCAGCGCACTGGACTACGCCACCGATGCCGCCCTGCGCAAGGCACTGGCTGCTCTGCCCGGCAGCCTGACCGTGTTCATCGTGAGCCAGCGCGCCGCCAGCCTGCAGTACGCGGATCAAATTCTGGTGCTGGACGACGGCCATCTGGTGGGCATCGGCACCCACGACCAGCTGCGCCAGACCTGCCCCGTGTACGAAGAGATCTACGAGAGCCAGTTCAAGAAAGGGGATGCGCAGAAATGAGTGCAAAAGCAAAAACAAAGCTGACCCCGCAGCAGCGCAAGGCCACCTTGACCCGTGTTCTGGGCAAAATCAAACCTTATTCCCTGTTTGTGGTGTGCAGCCTTGTGGTGGCCGCTGTGAGCGTGGGCGCACAGCTGTATATCCCCATCCTCTGCGGCAGCGCCATTGATATGATGCTGGGCAAGGGTGCCGTAGATTTTGGCGGTGTGATGCGCATTATCATCGAGGTGCTGGTGGTTGCCGGTGTGGCCGCTCTTGCACAGTGGCTGCTGAGCGTGTGCAACAACCGTATCACCTTCCTTGTCAGCCGCGACCTGCGCAACGAAGCCCTGCGCAAAATTCAGACCTTGCCGCTTTCCTACCTCGACAGCCACCCCTCCGGCGATATCGTCAGCCGCATGGTGGCCGATGTGGATACCTTTGCGGACGGCCTGCTGATGGGCTTCACCCAGCTGTTCAGCGGCGTGCTGACCATCCTCGGCACCCTGCTGTTCATGCTGAGCGAGAATGTGCCCATCACGCTGGTGGTGGTGTGCATCACCCCGCTGAGCCTCGTGGTGGCAAGCTTCCTTGCCAAGCGCAGCTATGGTTACTTCCAGAGCCAGAGCGCCGTGCGCGGCGAGCAGACCGCGCTGGTCAACGAGATGATCGAGGGCCAGAAGGTGGTGCAGGCCTTCGGCCACGAGGCCGAGAGCCTGGACGCCTTTGACGAAGTGAACGGCCGGCTGCAGGACGTGAGCCTGAAGGCCATCTTCTTCTCCAGCCTGACCAACCCCGCCACCCGCTTTGTGAATAACATCGTGTACGCAGGCGTGGGCCTTGTGGGTGCCGTGTACGCGGTGCGGGGCGGCATCACCATCGGCCAGCTGAGCGTGTTTTTGAGCTACGCCAACCAGTACACCAAGCCCTTCAATGAAATTTCCGGTGTAGTCACCGAGCTGCAGAATGCGCTGGCCTGCGCCGCCCGCGTGTTTGAGCTGCTGGATGCCGACGATCAGGTGCCGGAAGTCGAGAACGCCCCGTGCTGCAGCCGGACGGCCATGTGCAACTGGAGGATGTTTCCTTCCGCTATCTGCCCGACCGCCCGCTGATCGAGGGCCTTTTCCTCGACGTAAAGCCCGGTCAGCGCATTGCCATCGTCGGCCCTACCGGCTGCGGCAAGACCACTCTCATCAACCTGCTCATGCGCTTCTATGATGTGAACGGCGGTTCCATCAAGGTGTCCGGCACCGACATCCGCAGCGTGACCCGCGCTTCGCTGCGTGGCAGCTACGGCATGGTGCTGCAGGATACCTGGCTGCGGGCCGGTACGGTGCGGGAGAACATCGCCTACGGCAAGCCGGATGCAAGCCTTGAAGAGATCGTGGCAGCAGCCAAAGCCGCCCATGCAGACAGCTTCATCCGCCGCCTGCCGGAGGGCTACGACACCGTCATCGCCGAGGACGGCGGCAACATCAGTCAGGGCCAGAAGCAGCTGCTGTGCATCGCCCGCGTGATGCTCTGCCTGCCGCCGATGCTGATCCTGGACGAGGCCACCTCCTCCATCGATACCCGCACCGAGGTGCGCATCCAGAAAGCCTTTGCCCGCATGATGCAGGGCCGTACCAGCTTTATTGTGGCGCACCGCCTTTCCACCATCCGCGAGGCGGACGTGATCCTTGTGATGAAGGACGGCCACATTGTGGAGCAGGGCAGCCACGACGAGCTGCTTGCTGCAAACGGCTTCTACGCCAAGCTCTACAACAGCCAGTTCGAGGGCGTGGAGACCTGAGAGTTCCTGATAATAATAACAAAAAGGAGCGATGCGCTGCATCGCTCCTTTTTGTTATTATTTGCTTTCAACTTTCTGCACGATGGGTTCATCGGGCGGCGGCGTGAGGGTAGAGTGCTCCACAATGAACTGCTCCGCCCTCTCCCGGGCCAGACGCTGGCGCACCTTGCGTGCATCGTTGGCGGGGAAGGTGCGCTCGCCGTCCAGCTTGGCATCCCAGTGGGCAGCGGCTGCTTCCACCTCGGCGTCCGTGGGTGCAAGGCCCTCCTTTTCTGCCACCAGCAGCAGCCCCAGCCAGCTGCGCAGCTTGCGTTCCGCCTGGGTGTGCAGCCAGGTGCGAAACTCTTCCACCGTCTGGCCCCGCACCTTGAGGAACTGATCAAAGTTGATGCCGTTGGCCTGCAGGCTCAGGTTGAACTGGCGCTGCTCGGCAAAATAGTTACCGCCCACCAGCTGCTTTGGCAGCGGGCCTTTCACTGCATCGCCCAGCTGCCATACCAGCTCCTTGCGTGCCCGCTGCTCAGCCTGGGCACAGCGCTGTGCCCAGATCTCGCGGGCCACCTGCTGCCGCAGCGCCGCCTTGCCCGCTGCATCGGCTGCACGTTCTTCGTCGCCGTGGTGACGGTTGATCTCCAGTTCAATGGTCAGCTGCCGGATGGGGTGCGGCTCAATGGGCTGCACGAAACCGGTGTATGCTCCCACTTCCAGCGGCGGCAGCGCGTAGAACTGCGCACCCGCCCGGAAGCCCTCGGCCCGGTTCACCGCCAGCAATTCAAAATCCGGGTCGGTCACCGGCACCACATGGTACTCCCGCACCAGCTGCTCATACAGCGCCGAAAAGCCGCCAAGAATGGTGCGATTCACCGCCTCAGTCAGCAGACCGTCCTCTTCCTGCGGCGCGTCCGGCTCCGCCTGCACCTGTGCAACGGCTGCCGCCAGCTCCTCGGCACCGGCTGTGAATACCAGACGGCAGTCGCCCGGCTCAGCCATGCCAAAATGTTCCAGTTTCATTCTCTTTTCCCCTTTCAGCGGGCAATGCCCACGGTCAGCACCAGCAGGGCCACACCTATCACGGTATACAACACCTCGGCTCCCAGCGTGGCCCGGTCGCCTTCCACGTACATCTTCTCCGGGTCGTCGGGGTCATAATATAAGGTGACGGTATCCCCCACCGCAAAGCTCTTGCCCCGCGCAGGCTTCGGGTAGTGCAGCCGATGGCTGCCGCCTGCGGTTGTAAAGGCCAGCACATAGGCACCGCCATCCCGGCTCTGCACGGTGCCCTCCACCGTGGCCGTGACCTTCTGCCCCTGCGTGCACAGCCTGCGCCGTGCCAGCACACTGCGCAGAGCCATAAAGAACATGATGCCTGCTCCCAGCAGGAAAATAATGATATTGAACATTCTGCATTTCCCTCGTTTTCTCAGTCTGCGCGCAGGACACCCTCCCGGCGCGTCCTGTTTATTGTATCACACTTTGGCAAAAAAATTTCGCCCTGCAGCTGCCATTCAGAATGCATCAATTTTCAAGCAAAATTTTGTCGAGAAAAATTAAAAATAATGCTTG
>VOFD01001512.1_pt1 | contig 36496 bp, 56 predicted proteins | sample 5384101 | NCBI WGS metagenome assembly VOFD01 (sample SAMN12384723, study PRJNA508395) | human gut metagenome | isolation source: healthy gut C | host: Homo sapiens
CGTCTGCCTCTTCATCAACTCCTTTGGCCAGCATTTGTTCATGCCTTTAAACGATTCCATCGGCATGAGCCTTGCCAAAGAGGGGAAGTCGGACAGACCATCGGTAATTTTAAAAAGTAAACCAACCTGTTTACCATGCTGACCGCATGTATCGTCTTTATCGGCTTCCGAAGCCATATTTTCTCATTTAAAACACCGGTCATCCTGCCCTTTGTTCTGGCAGCTATTTTCAGCACCGGCGCCATTATCATTCTGATCTATCTGAGAAAATATATTCCGAAACCGCCGGCTGCCGAATCAAAAAAGCCCCCGGTTTGTCGTCCGGAAGCAGTACATACCATATTATCTTGTAACGATTGCCTACGGCTGCCAGAAACGGATCAAGCTGGTCTTCGGCCCGTGGCTCATGGTGGAGCTGCTGCATATGGGCGCCGACACTCTGGCGCTGCTTTCCATCATCGTCGCCTTTGCCGATACATTTTCAGCCGTTTCATCGGAAAAAATGCTGGATAAAAAAGGACTGCGTTTTACCCTGTTTTTCGAAGGAATCTATCTGGCCGCCATCTCTTTAGTGCTGGCCTTTCTTGCCAAAGGCTTCGAAGACGCTTTCCTGCCTCAGACACGGATCATGATGCTCATTGCCTGTATCCTCTACATCATCGCCATGATGATGGATCAGGTCAATATGATCCACGCCTATCTGGTGCGCTCTCTGGCCGTCAGCCCCAACGAGATTACAAAAACTCTGTCCGTGGGCTTTAAGTGTCGACCATATTATGGCCGTTGTTATTTCGTCCGTCATGGGCGTTGTCTGGTCCGCCTTCGGTTCCGAATACGTCTTTATCATGGCGGCGGCAGCCTCTGTCGTTCAGATCGGCGCCGGCATCTATGTGCATCGCCGGAATTTTAATTAAATAAAATCATATAAAAAAGTGCTGACACGGATGTTGATATGCTCATTGAATCCATGACAGCACTTTTTAATTTTCAGTTTCAGTGATCCTTATTCTGCGGCAGTTTCAGTCTTGCTCCGGTTTCTGCTTCTTCAAGCAGTTCGCTTTCTTCAGCCATCATCGCATCTGTATCCAGAAGTTCTGCGGCCAGCGCTTCTTCCGGAATCGTAATACTTTCAATCGTATCGAAGTCACTGTAGTTCATCACCATGGTCATGCCCTAACTTCATCACGATACCATCGATTTCAATGCCTTCGCCGTTATCCTTCATCTCAACGCTGACAGATGCCGGTACCATCTTATCTTTGTAAACCTTCATGTTTACAACGGCTTCCATCGAAGATAAATCCACGCCAAGGCCCTGGGTCATATCGCCGCCCATGCTGTTCATCAGCCCTGCGAGTTCTTCTCCGGTAATGGTGGATGTAGAACATACGCCTCTCTGTCCCCGATTTTTTCGGTCTTTTCAGCCAGCGTCATGTTCTTTCCGTCGCCTGCAATGGTGTACAGATTCTCCATAGCGGCTGTATCCGGCGTCTCCTGTTCGGTCTTTGTCCATGAACCCATAACGCCTGTGTACGTCGTTGTTTTCTCCCCTTCAACCTGGGCATAAACATCCATATCCACCGACATGCCGAGCATATCCATCGTCACATCCATATGAGTAATGACAGGGTCTGTCGTTGCCTCCAGACTTCCACCCATCGTAATGGAAATTTCCTGTTCTTCTGTCCCGTCAGACATCCCCATTTTCATGTCCATGTTCATATCCCCGGTAAAGGATTTGCATTTTTCCATGTTTGCGTTAACTTCCTGAATAATGCTTTCAGCAGTTACCTTTTTTACCGCCACAGCCCCCAAACATTACGGCAGATACGACCATCACAGCGGCCAGCAGCCATACAAGTTTTTTTCCTCATAATTTTATCCTCCTTCTATGTTGTATAGTTATACCTATTCTACCATACCGCCGCACATATAGGAAGATAAAGTATCTTATAAATTCTCTTTAAACAGCGCTTCGATTTTTCTGCCGCCGCATCCTCGTCTTTCCCGGAAATAGTCACCGTTATTTCATCGCCTTTTTTGGCACACAGCCCCATCACTCCGAAAATCCGTTTTAAATCCCCCTGTTTTCCGTCTTTACAGATGTGAATATCACTTTCAAATTCTGTTGCAGCCCTGACAAGAATCCCCGCCGGTCTGGCGTGAATTCCCTGTTCATCCTGAATGACATACTTAAATGTTTTCATAAAAATCTTCTCCTTTAATTTTTATTCACAGGCTTTTTCAGAAGTCCCATCAGCACCCCGCCGATGACCGAGCCGACAGCAATAGCTGCCAGATACTGCAGCGGATGGCTGACTGTCGGTATAACGAAAATACTCGCCGTGGGCGCCCGGAGTCCGCAGTCAAAGGCCATGGACAGAGCGCCGGCGATGGCCGATCCGGCAATACAGGACGGAATCACCCGAAGCGGGTCCGCCGCCGCATAGGGAATCGCCCTCGGAAATAAAAGACAGCCCCATAATATAGTTGACATAGGCCGACTGCCGCTCCTTTGCCGAAAACCGGTTTTTAAAAAATGTGGCGCAGAGCGCTACCGCGATCGGCGGCACCATACCGCCGGCCATGACCGCCGCCATGATATCAAAGCCTTCATTAGCCAGCGCCGCAGTTCCGAAAACGTAGGCGGCTTTGTTGAAGGGACCGCCCATGTCAATGGACATCATACCGCCCAGAACGGCGCCGAGAACGATTTTACTCTGTACCGCCCATGGACGCAAAGAACACTGTTCATCCCGATATTAACAGCGCCGACAAAAGGATTGATAGGACCATAACAAAGCCCATTATACCGATACCAGCCACCGGATAAATGAGCATCGGCTTCATCCCTTCCAGGCTTTCGGGCAGCCGGCTGAAAATCTTCTGCAGAAACCGGACAATATATCCGGCCAGATATCCGGCCAGAAGGGCGCCTAAAAACCGGAACTCACCGGCGCTGTTTCTCCGTAATTCATGATATTTCCAAAGGTGTACCCGGCGTTTGCCACCGCACCGCCGACAAAGCCCACCGCCAGTCCCGGACGGTCCGCAATACTCATGGCAATGAACCCGGAAAGCACCGGAAGCATAAAACCGAAAGCCTGTCCGCCGACCGTTTTAAAAAATGCGGCAGCCGGCGTATTCATGCCGAAATTTGCCGGATCTAACTGGTAATCATCCAGAAGAAACGCCAGCGCAATAAGAATTCCGCCGCCGATAACAAAGGGCAGCATATGGGATACACCGTTCATCAGATGCTTGTAAAGCCCCGGCTCAGCCCTTCCCCGCTTCTCCGGCGCCATCGCTGCCGTGATAATGATAGACCGGCGCCTGTCCGCTGACTGCCTGACGGATCAGTTCTTCCGGTTTGTGGATACCGTCCGCCACCCGGGCCTGAATCACCCGTTTCCCGTCAAACCGGGCCATCTCCACATTTTTATCCGCCGCAATAATAATACATTCCGCCGCTTCGATTTCCCCGGGCGTCAGCCGGTTTTTCACGCCGCCGGAGCCGTTTGTTTCCACCTTCACCGGATATCCCATGCGCTCCGCCTGCCGTTCCAGGGCTTCCTGAGCCATATAGGTATGGGCGATTCCCGTCGGACAGGCCGTCACTGCAAGAATCGGAACGCTTCCCGGTCCTCCGTTTTATCGGCCCCTTCGCCATCCGGACCGAATTTTCGGTTTCCGCCCTGTCGATGATTTCCAGAAACCTTTCCGGAGAATCCGCCGCCATCAGACGCTGCCGGAACCCGTCGTCCATAAGGAGCATGGATAAACGGCTCAGCACTTCCAAATGAATATTGTCCCGCCATCCGGCGCCGCGATCATAAATATCAGATGGGCCGGCTGACCGTCCAGAGATTCAAATTCGGCCCCCTCCGGCAGCGTCATGGCTGCCAGCCCCGGACTTTTTTACCGCATCCGTTTTTTGCATGGGGAATCGCCACGCCGTCACCGATGCCTGTAGATCCCTGAGCCTCTCTCTGTCAAATACGGCTTCCTTATAGCGCCGGGCATCCCGGAGATGGTTTCCTTTTCCATCAGCAGGACCATCGCATCGATCACCGCCTTCTTTCCGGAAGCCTTTCCATTCAGCCGAATACTGTCTTTACTCAGCAGCGCCCAATTTTCATGATTCTTCCTCCTGTCCTCCAAAGGTCCTGTACAGCACAGCTTCCATCGCTGACCGGGTCGTCAGGCCCTCCGAAAAGCGCTGGCGCTTCCGGCGGCAAGTCCCATCCGGAACGCCCTTTCATAGTCTCCCGTTTCCAGCCAGCCTGCAAGAAATCCGGCCACCATCGAATCCCCGGCCCCCACTGAATTGACAACCCGGCCTTCCGGCGCCCGGCTTTCATGAATTCCGCCGTTTTCGTCCAAAAGGACCGCACCCTCCCCGGCCATGGATATCAGCACATTCAAAGCGCCCATTTTCCGGAGCTTTTCACCGTAATAAACCGCCTGTTTTTGTCAGTAATGGTCGTCCGGAATATTTCTCCCAGTTCGTGATTGTTCGGTTTTATGAGAAACGGTGGTATTTCAGCACATTCATCAGCAGATCCTTTTTCCGCATCCACCACTACTTTCACCCGTTTTCCTGCTGTCTCTCCATAATCCGCTCATACATATCCCCGGAAAGGGTATCGGGAATACTGCCGGATAAAACAAGGATATCCCCGTCTTTCACCCCATTCAACCGGGTAAAAAGTGCCTGAACGGCCCGGTCCGGAATCTCCGGTCCCTGTCCGTTGATTTCCGTTTCGCAGCCGTCTCTGATTTTCACATTGATCCGGGTCATCCCCTGTGTCAGACAGATAAAATCCGCCTGGCAGCCCCGGTCTGTCAGTTCTTTTATCAGTTGATTTCCTGTAAACCCGGCCGCGAAACCGAGGGCGGTATTGTCATGTCCGAGATTTTTCAGAACAAACGATACATTGACGCCTTTTCCTCCGGCTCTCACGGTGGCCTTTTCCACCCGGTTGATACTGTCCATATTCAGATGTGGAATCCGCACAATATAATCCAGTGCCGGATTAAACGTTACCGTATATATCATTTTCAATTACCTCCGCCCTGTCCATTCAGCACAAATAGGTACAGACATCTGCCTATACCTATTTTTGTTCATTTCATAAATTTTATTCTTATGATTTTAAAATCATTTTTTTCGTCCTGTCAACCGCCGGTTTTAATCTGCCGAAATTTCTGCAGCCGCTGACTTCATCATTTTTACATAATCTGCCACCCGGGAAACGCTGTCCCGTCCATATTCCGCCACCAGTTTCACAACTGCGCTTTCCACAATGGCTCCGTCGGAAATTTCCGCCATTTTCCGCGCCTGCTCCGGCGTTTCGATCCCGCCGCCGATGGCACACGGAAGATCCGTACTTTCCCGGATAAATTTTACAGTGTTCCGGACATCCGACATTTTCTGGCTGTCGGACTTTTTGACGCCCGCCGGTACAGACACATAAAGAAATCCCCGGGCCTCTCCGGCAATCCTGCGAATACGCTCTTTGGACCCGCCGGCAATAAATGACAGGATCTCTACACCGTGCGCTTCGCATACGTCCTTTAATTCTCCCTTTTCTTCAAAAGGCAGATCCGAATCAGCAGCCCGTCAATCCCACATTCCACACAGCGGCCCATAAACCGTTCTTTGCCGTAGGTATAGACCGGATTCATATAAGTGAGAAATACCATCGGCACTTTAACCTTCCGGCGAACGCTCCTGACCGTATCAAAGAGCTTGTCCGTCGTACATCCGCCGGACAGGGCCCGGATATTGGCCGCCTGAATGACAGCGCTTTCCGCCGTCGGATCGGAAAAAGGGAAGGCCGATCTCTATCAGATCTGCTCCGGCCTCTGCCATCGCCACGATCAGTTTTTCTGTCGTCTCCAGATCCGGATCGCCTCCGGTAATAAATCCGATAAATGCTTTTTTATTCTGAAATGCTTCCTGTATTTTACTCATAAATATTGACTCCTCTGTATCTGGCGATGGCGGCCACATCCTTGTCGCCCCGGCCTGAAATATTCACTACGATAATCTGATCTTTTCCCATCGTTGGCGCCAGTTTCTTTGCATAGGCAACCGCATGGGCGCTTTCGATGGCCGGAATGATGCCTTCAACACGTGAAAGATATTCAAAGGCATCCACCGCCTCGCCATCCGTAACCGGTACGTACTGCGCCCGTCCTTCATCCGCCAGCATCGCGTGTTCCGGTCCGATGCCCGGATAATCCAGCCCTGCTGAAATCGAATAGACCGGAGCGATCTGTCCGTATTCGTCCTGACAGAACACGGATTTCATTCCGTGGAAAATAACTGTCGTTCCGTTGGCCATGGTTGCTGCATTTTTTATCGGTATCTGCGCCAAGTCCTGCCGCTTCGCAGCCGATCAGCCGAACCCCTTTATCTTCAATAAATTCATAGAAAGCGCCGATAGCGTTGCTGCCGCCGCCGACACAGGCGATGACGGCGTCCGGAAGCCGTCCCTCCTTTTCCATCATCTGTTCTTTAATCTCTTTTCCGATGATTTTCTGAAAATCCCGGACAATGGTCGGAAACGGATGCGGTCCCATCACCGAACCGAGCACATAATGGGTGTCCTCCACCCGTCCGGCCCATTCCTGCATCGTTGCGTTGACGGCATCCTTCAAGGTCATCGTTCCGCTGGTCACTGCCTCGACCTCGGCGCCGAGCAGCTCCATCCGGAAAACATTCAGCGCCTGGCGTTCCGTATCTTCTTTTCCCATAAATATTTTACATTCCATGCCCATCAGCGCTGCGGCTGTCGCCGTCGCCACCCCGTGCTGTCCGGCGCCGGTTTCAGCGATTACCCGGGTTTTTTCCCATTTTCTTCGCCATCAGCACCTGTCCGAGAACATTGTTGATTTTATGGGGAACCGGTATGATTCAGATCTTCCCGCTTCAAATATATTTTTGCGCCGCCCAGATCCCTGGTCATCTTCTCCGCATAATAAAGCAGTGACGGACGTCCGGCATACTCCCGGAGCAATTCGTCCAGCTCCCGGTTAAATTCCGGATCATTTTTATAATATTCGTAGGCCTCTTCCAATTCTATAATCGCATTCATCAGTGTTTCCGGAACATATTGTCCGCCATACACGCCAAATCTTCCCTTCATCTTTATCTTCCTTTCTTCTGTACAAAAAAAGACTTTCATCCCTGTTAAGGGACAAAAGTCTGAAACCTCTGCGGTACCACCCAAATTGACGCAATGCGTCCGCTCTCACTGTATACAAACATATACACTCTGTGGATAACGGCCAGAGTCCCCTGTCAGCATCTACTCCTGCATCCGTCTGCAGTTTCAAGCTGCCCTCACGAGTCCATTCACTGAATTCCAATATACTGCATTCACACCGCCGGCAGCTCTCTGGGATATCTTTCTTCAACTACTTCTCTCGATCATCGGTTTATTCTTTATCACTCTATTACCATAAAGCTTACAACAGTTCTTCCAGGTTGTCAACACCTTTTAGAAATTCCATATCTTTATCCTCGGAAACAGACGCAATAATGGCTTTCTGAAGCTTTGGTCCGAAATCCGTTTCCACCTTTTTTGGTTTTGATGTGGCGGTACAGGGGCGAACGGTTCAGCTCCCATTTCCGGGTCAGGGATTTTAACATGGGCACCAGCACCTTCAGGCATTTCACCCGTTCCTTCCGCGCAGAATAGAGCTGAAAATGGGCAGCATAGGTCATGTACTCCCACAAGTCAAAAAGCTCCGCTCCCTTTTTCGAAACCTCTGCAATATATTCGGCATCATCCATCCGTTCTTCTTTCAGGGCAATTTCCATCAGCGTCAGCAGCAGTGAATACATTTCGGTTGAAGCCGACAATAATTTTTCTTCTTCCAGCCGGGCGGCTTCAGCGAACTTCTCCTGTGCAATAAGAAGATTGATCTGAATCTGTTTTTATCCACCGGATTTTTCTCCGGAAGTTCTTCCAGAAGCGCCTCCGCCCTGTCATATTCTTTCCGACCTATATATTTGGAAATCAGCGCCGACCGGGCCTGACTGCCGATGAAAGGATCCGCTCCGGCCGCCGCCCGTTCATACAGCGCCTCAATAGAAGCCCGATACTTTTCATTTTCCTGCGCCTTCGGGTTCAACACCAGGCTGCCGTCAAATATCAGCGCCGTATTCAAAATCAGAGCCTCGCAATTGGGATACTCCCGTATTTTCTCCATCCCCGCCCGATACGCTGTTTCAAAACCATCCTTCTCCGACATTTCCGTCAGTTCATTCATAAATACCTGAATTTCCTGAACCGACAGGTCTTCTTTAAATGACAGCAATGTATTCAGGTCTGTTTTCAGCAGCCGTGCCAGAGCCGGAAGCAGCGTGATATCCGGGTAACTCGTCCCCTTCTCCCATTTATTGACTGCCGGCGCCGTAACGCCCAGCCGAAGCGCCACCTGCTCCTGTGTAAGATTTTCTGCCAGACGCCGCTCCCTGATAATTTCGTTGATACGCATCTGTTTTCCCCCTTCCTTTCCCATGAAATCCATCTCTGTCTTTATTATAACCGGACGTCCCGGCATCCGCAATTGAACATCAATTAACCTCCCGTCCAAAAAATTAACGGCCGGTTAATCTGCCCATCTGAAATTTTTCCACCGTATAAAAAAGAATCCTGCTTCGCGGGATTCTCCGCCTGCGGCGGGTCGCTTCAGCGACACAATTCTCTTCCGCCGCAGTGCGATCCTCGCGGAGCGTTTTTATTGTATAGGAATTTACTATACAATAAAAAAAGGGCGCCCCTTTGATGCATCCGAAGATTCATCCTCTGAGGGCACCCTCTCAACGAAAGGTCTTTATTTTTTTACTGAACCGAAATATATTCAGCCATCATATAGCCGCTTGTTCCCGCATAAGCGACTTTGTACCATACAACGCCGCCCGCATCGGTTTCCACAGCTTCGATCAATACCGAAACACCGGATTTCAGTGTTTCCATAACGTCATAGCCGGAGCCCGCACCGCTTCGTACATAGACCAGAGATGCATTGACAACGCCTTCATGTCCCACAACATCCGTCGTCGGAGGTGTTGTGCTGCCGCCGTTATTACCGCCGCCGACGGTAATAAAATCAGAAATCATATAGCCGGAACCACCGTCATATTCAATCTTATACCATAAAGAACCGCTGCCGTCTTTTTCTTCGCCGACAATCGTTATGGCCGCACCGGAAGACAGATTGCCAACGATACCGTGGTTTGTTCCTGCGCCGCTTCGCACGTTGACCGAGCTTGCATTGACCGTACCGTTCTTCTTTTCATAATTACTGCCGCCGTTATTGTTTCCGCCATTATTGTCCCCATTCACCGTGACATAATCGGAATGCATATAACCTTCGCCGCCGGCATACTGAATCTTATACCAGACAGCGCCGCTGCCGTCTTTCTCCTCGCCGATAACCGTTACCGCCGCACCATTGCTCAGACTGGTCACACGGCTGTGGTTTGTTCCCGCGCCGCTTCGTACATTGACATAATCGCCATTAACTTTACCCGTTCGTGGTTCTGTGGTCGTTCCGCCGCCGTTGTTTCCGCCGCCGTCACCTACGGTGACATAATCGGAATGCATATAGCCTTCGCCGCCGTCAAACTTAACCTTGTACCAGGTGGCGCCGCTGCTGTCTTTTTCTTCACCGGAGACTTTAATCTTTGTATTCAGAGACAGGGTTGCCACAACCCCGTGGTTTGTTCCCGCACCGCTTCGCACATTGACCGAACTTGCATTGACCGTGGCATCCTTTTCAGGATATTCTGTACCGCCGCCGTTATTTCCGCCATCCGATTCTTTTGTAACGTAATCCCGAATGCATGAATCCGATCGTGCCGTTATAATCCACTTTATACCATAGATCTCCGTAGCTGTCCTTCTCTTCACCGAGAATGGTCACTTCCTGATTCTGAGAAGCTACACCGACAACGGTGTAATGGGTTCCCGCGCCGCTTCGTACATTGACCGAACTTGCATTGACTTTACCCGGTACGCTTTCTGCCGGATGCTGATTGTCATTATTCTCAATAATTTCAACATAGGCTCCGTAGACATAGCCGGTGATACCGTTAATCGAAACACGATACCAGAGATTGCCGGAACCGTCCTTGCCTTTGCCGGTGATCGTCACTTCCTCACCATTCCGGAGGGTAATCTGATTTCCTTCACTGTCCTTCAGATATCCCTTATCGGTACCGACACCGGTACGGACATTCAGGTAAGAAGCGCCGACATTTACCTGTCCTTTGGCAGAATAGTTTTCCATCGGTGTGTTTTCGCCGTTATTATCGGAACCGCCGTTGATGCTTCCGCCGCTGCCATTTGCTGAGAACAGGGCAATACGTGTCACACCTGCATCCGAATAGCTTCCGAATAATTTTGTATAGGAATAGGCCGGGTCAAAGATGTTGATGTTGCCGTTTCCATCGGCAGAATCTACCGCAACCCAGTGGGCGCCATAACCGACAGAAACAACGACATAATATCCGCTGTTCAGATAGCGTTCAATCTGAGCGGCCTTATCATATCTGCTGCCGGAGAGTGCCACACTCCAGTTTGCCAGAGAAAATCCTTCCACAGCGCCGTTTACTTTTCCCCAGTAGAGTTCACTGTTGGACGTAAAACCGCCGTTATTGCTTAAATATGTACATAATTTTCCGGGAGTCACGCCGGACTCGTCGGCACAGCCGGAATGGACCATCAGTGTGGCGATTGCAGTGACCAGACATCCGGACTCTGCCATCGTATCATATCCCGGCGCCATCACTGTCCCCGCCCAGCGGCTGTCATACTGTTTCCAGGATTTGTATTCGCCGGTAGCTGCCTTTAAACCTGCCCGATCTTCAACGGCTTCGATCGATGCTGCCGGTCCTGTATATTCGCTGGCGTACACCCGATCGGTGTCACTGCCAGTGACAATGAAGTCATAAAAAGAATCAGTTTCTTATTCATAACATTTCCCTTCTGTAATTTTTATTTCATAAAATATCTTCTATATTTTAACATACTTTATTTTAAATTTGAAGTCTTTTTGTAATATTCTATTAATTTTTTATTCACAATTCGTAAATATATAAAAAAAGTCGAACGCTCGTTTTCCAGAATCCGGTCCGATTTATGAAATCCCAGTCTTTCTGCAAACCGAAGGGATGCCGTGTTCCCGGAATCGATCCGAAGGACCACCCTCGGCGCTTCAAGTTCTTCTCCGGCATATTCGAGAATGGCCCGAACGGCTTCCCCGCCATAGCCCATGCCCTGGTATGCTCCGGAAATCATATAACCCATTTCATATTCCCCTTCATCTCCGATGAACATCACCTGCAGGCCGCAGCGTCCGATCAGCGCTCCCGTTTCTTTCAGACAGACGGCCCATAAACCGAAGCCGTAAAACCCATAGACATACTGAATATAACTCTTCAGCTTTTCAAGTTCTTCCTCCCTGTCCTCCGAAAGCGGCTGTAAAAACGTGTATCGGCGGATTCATAGATCCGGTAAAAGCGCCTCCAGATCCTCCGGCACAAACTCCCGGATAATGAGCCGTCCGGTTTCTATCACTGTTTCTCCCATCATCTTTTTCCCCTTTTATCCTGCCAAAAAATATCCCCGGCCTTTCTCTCAGACCGGGGATACACGGAATAACTATATGAATTACTGATTCTGTTCCTTCGAATAATACAGGCGGTTCAATGCGCTGAAAATAGCCCGGAAGGAGGAACGGTTGATATTGGAACTGATACCGACACCATACGCGGAAACACCCGTTGCCGCATCGACCAGTTCGATGTAGCTGGCTGCCTGGGAATCCGAACCAGGGTCAGCGCATGTTCGTGGTACATAGTCAGCTTGATATTGAAGCCGGATTCTGCACACAGACCATGCTGTACCGCATCGATTGGTCCGTTTCCAAAGCCTTCCACAACTTTTTCCACGCCTCTGTCTGTATAGGTAAGAAATACCTTTGTATCATATTCGCTGCCGCTGTCGCTGATATCTTCAATCTTCGCCTTACGGAAATGCAGCGGTTCTTTGGCATCGATATACATTCTGCGGAATGTCTCCATAATCTGTTCCGGAGATATTTCGCCCTGAACCTCAGACATGCTCTGAATCTTATCTGCCAGTTCCTTATGCATTTCTTTCGGCAGCTTGAATCCATAATACTGTTCCATAACAAAGGCAACGCCGCCTTTTTCCGGACTGGCTGTTAATACGAACCAGCGGCTCATATTCTCTGCCCACATCGGATGGGTCGATTGGAAGATAAGGCACCTCCCAGATTTTTGACTGGCGTTCATGCAGGGCCTGCATACCTTTGCTGATCGCATCCTGATGAGAACCGGAGAAGGCCGTAAAAACAAGTTTTCCGGCATATGGATGTCTCGGCGGAACACTCATCTTATTACACCGTTCAAAGACATCGATAATCTCGTTGACATTTTCAATGTTCAGTTCCGGATTGATTCCCCTGGGAGAACATATTGTATGCCACATTCAAAAATATCTACGTTTCCTGTACGTTCGCCGTTTCCAAACAAGGTTCCTTCCACACGGTCCGCTCCGGCCAGCATCGCCAGTTCTGTTGCTGCCACACCGCAGCCACGGTCGTTGTGAGGATGGATACTTAAAATAACTTTTTCTCTTTCTGTAAAATGGGTGCTCATCCACTCAATCTGGTCTGCGTAAACATTCGGTGTCGTCATCTCAACCGTCGCAGGAAGATTAAAGATGATCGGACGTTCCTCTGTCGGCTGCCAGATGTCTTTTACCGCTTCACAGACTTCCAATGCATACTGACTTCCGTACCGGTAAAGCTCTCCGGTGAATATTCCAGCCAGATATTTCCGTCAAAATTTTTTGCACCCTCTTTAACCATCTTTGTTCCTTCGATAGCGATCTGTTTAATGTGCTCTTTATCCTGATGGAATACCACATCTCTCTGCAGTGTGGAGGTTGAGTTGTAAATATGGAAAACGACATTTTTAATGCCCTGAATCGCTTCAAAGGTCTTATCCACCAGATGCTGACGGCACTGGCACAACACCTGAACCTTGACATCGTCAGGAATCAGTTTTTTCTCTACCAGCGTCCGGAGAAAATCATACTCCAACTGGGAAGCCGATGGGAAACCGATTTCGATTTCCTTAAAACCGAGTTTCAGAAGCAGGTTAAAATATTCCAGTTTTTCTTCCACGACCATCGGGTCGACAAGCGCCTGATTACCGTCACGAAGGTCAACACTGCACCAGATCGGCGCCTTCTGGATCTCTTTTTCAGGCCATGTACGTTCCGGAAAATTCATTACGGGTACACGTTTATATCTTTGATAATTTAACATTTGAATCATTCCTTTATCTTTTTTCATGGTGTTATTAAAAACACATTTTTCACTTTAACAAATTAACTTGTTCCTGTCAATAGATTCGTCCCTGGCGAATCATTTTTACACGGCGTTATCGCCCGGGCCGGAGCCTTTGATGTTATAGAAAAATAAAAAACCTTTCTATAACAAAAAAAGAGTATTGCTGAAGCAACACTCCCATCCATATCACAGATATTCAAACTATTCGCCCAGGCCGGTTTCGACAACTTTACGCATAGCTTCCAAAGCCATTTCCTCGTCTTCGCCATCACAGCACAGTTCGATAACATCGCCGCATTTAACACAGGCACCCAAAACGCTTAAAACACTCTTTGCGTTGGCTGTGCTTCCTTTTGCGCCAAAAAGTAATCAGTGATCTGAATCGCATCGCTTCTTTGCAGAAAATTCCGGCCGGACGTAGGTGTAGCCCTGAAGGATTTGTAATTTTAATTGTATCACTTACCATAATATCTTCTCTCCGCGTTTTTACATTTCCGCTTACTCATTTAATACACATATAAAATGTTACCACTTTTCCCCCACAAAGGCAACCGTTTTTTATCTCTGAAAATAATTTTTCAGCCCGCAAAAGTTTTTCCTTCACGGGCTGAGAATTATTTTTCTTCTATTTTAATTTTTACCGGCACATCTTCGCTCAACTGAACCTTCTGACTGGTTTCCATCTGGAGGTTCACGACATGCGTTCGGGCTCCAGCCCTGAAACGTTCAGTGAAAATGCCAGTTTGGTGTAATCCAGCATATCAATATCCATGTTCAGTCCATAGAGATTATAGGTGATCGCCGAATCTCCGACAATGGAATATTTTATAGCTGTCGGACCTGCCTTCCAGTTTCACAGAGTCAAACTCGATCACCGATCCGACCCGGTTATAGGCGTCTACTTTAACAACCAGCTTCGCCGTCTTCTCAGCATCTGACCGGGCAAACACGACGCCCTTTGCCTTTATAATGCTTTCCAGATCCACCGAATCCTCCAGCGTTTCCGAAATGTTCTCCGCCACATAATCATTGAGAACAATCTCGTCAATGCTGTCCAGCACTTCTCTGCTGCCGGCAATCTCCACTTCCGAAGGCGTATAGTCCAGAGATTCGATGCCATAACCTGCTGCCGTCGAGACATCAATGTTCCACTTTACCGGAACCGTTTTGGTATCCAGCAGCGTGACGTTGACTTTCAGCTTCTCCTGGCTGAAGGTGATGTCCGTGCTGTCGATCACATTTCCGCCGGAATCGTAGAGAATCGGGCTGACGGAAAAGGAACCGTCCTCCGACATACCGGAGACATTCACCGATGCATAGACGCTGGAAATCCGGTCAATCGTCGTTTTTGCGCCTTCAATCCGGATAATATTCGGTTCTACGGTAATCGTTCCCACAGCTTTTCCGGTAATCACCTGTCCCTCGGCTTTGGCGGCAACCATTTTGTCCACACTGGCCAGTTCTTCGATTCGTACCTGCATCATCGTATTCGCGCCTTTGACAATACTGATCTGATTATTATAGCGAAGCGGTGTCACTTCAATCGGCACGGCCCCCGTAAACGACAGATTTGCGAAGTCGGCAACCGCCTCAAAATCCTTTGCCGACAGTATCTTTAAAATCGACTGGCGGCCGCGCACCGTCACGTTGACCGTATTTCCCGAAACAACTTCATATGTTTTATCATTTTTCCCGGAATAGGTTTTCGTTGGCTTTTTTGTCACCGGAAGCTCCAGTACCCTTTGTCTGTTCCGGATCTTCAATGCTCACCACAACGAGCCAGAAGACGATCGCCAACAGTAACGATATTCCTTTCATACCCAGGTTATTCGTTAGCTTTTTTTTTTCATTTTGATGAATCTCCTCCATGGGCTCCGTTTTGATGTGTCCTGATTTTTCATCAGGGTGCTGAGCTTTTCCCGGAGTTCCTCCTGGTTCAGCCCTCTGAAAAGCATGCCGTCATGGGCAATCGAAATCATTCCGGTCTCTTCCGACACAATCAGCGTAATGCTGTCCGATACCTCACTGATTCCGACGCCGGCACGGTGGCGCGTTCCCAGTTCTTTACTTAAAAGCATATTGTCCGAAAGGGGAGATAACAGGTGGCTGCCACAATGCGGTTATTCCGGATAAATACCGCACCGTCATGCAGCGGTGTGTTATGTTCAAAAATATTCATCAGAAGCTGACTGCTGACCATCGAATCCAGAAAAATTCCGGTACGCTCATATTCGCTGAGGCGTACCTCCTGTTCGATAACGATCAGCGCCCCCGTCCGGGCCTTTGACATCTCCACACAGGCCTTGATAATTTCTGATTTTGTTTTCTCGATCACTTTTGCTGCCTGTTCATCCACTGCCGCGCCGCTGCTGAGATTAAAGACCGAAGATAAAAAGATTCTTCCGTCCAAACTGCTCGAGGGCCCTTCGAAGTTCCGGCTGAAACAGAACGAAAATCGAGATGATCGTCACACTGATCAGATTCTGGAACAGCCAGAGGATCGTACTCATCTGAAAAACGTAGGCAACCAGCACAAAAGCAAAAATCACAAGAATCCCTTTAAGCAGTGTCCACGCCCGCGTGTCACGAATCCATATCAGAATGTAATAAATCAATACACTGATAATCAATATCTCAAAGATATTTGTCAACCGAATCATCGGTATCACCGAAATAATACGGTTAAATAATCCGGTAATCGCTTCCATGCCGCACCTCCTTTTTCATTTTATTTATTCTGCAGACATTTTATTTCTGGTCTAATTCATCAAAATCAAATCCGTCAAAAGACAGTTCATCAAAATCACCGACAACATTGTTGTTCACCGGCTTTTCTTCCGGCGGTGTCTGTCCCGGCACAGCTACGGTCGTATCGCCGTTCGGGATTCCGTCCGCAACCATCGGCTGCTCTGTGAATTCTTCCGTTTTTTGGATTTTTTGATTTTTTCGGAGATTTTTTTTCTTCCAAAAGTTTTTACCGTGCGTTCTGCCTGTGTAATCTGAATCTTAGGTATGGCTTTCACATAATAGTAGTAGTCATCATCTTCAAACTGAAGCATTTCTTTTTTCCGTAATCCAGCGTACATCCCATAAAATGAATGAGCGCCGCCAGAAGTCCGCCGAGAACGGAACCGACAATGACCATCATCAGGTTCATGCCTTCCACCGAAGACGCCTGAACCGCAAGACCGATAACGTTCACCACCGCACCCGCAGCAATGGCAATATACCAGGAATAATCCACGGAAAGGCGGGAAATTCCATAGGTAATCAAAATAACCAGTGTAAACACGATGATATAAGCAATCACCTCTCTGTCCGAAAACAGTTTATCAAAAACGTACTGGTAGCTCGTCATAATCCCCTGTACATCCGTTCCCGGATCCCCAAGGCTGGCCGCTTCCTGCAGATATCCGACGATCTTCATCAGAATGATGCCGAAAGCTACCGGAACAGCCGCAAAGGATTAAAGGCCATGGCTCCGATCAGCGGAATCATATAATGCAGATTAAACTGAGCCAGTACCGGATAGAGAACGATCAGTATCCCCTGATCCGGAGCAAATTTCAAATAGATAAAGTAAAACAGTAAAAAATACAACCAGCGCCACCGCTGAAAGCATCATCGACAGCTTAAACAGATGGAGCAGTACCACCAGCGCGCAGATCAGCACAAAAACAGAAATCGGCACGACGGCACAGATGACTGATAAAAAACAGCATCGGTATGGTTCCGGTCAGCGCTTCAAAATATCCCAGTTCATTATTAATATAGGAAAATGCCAGCATCGCCAGAATGAATTTTCCGATGATCTGCACCGGATATTCGAAGTTTTTATAAAATCCTACGATTTTCTCTTTGATTTCCAATAGACTTGTCATTATTTAATATCCTCCGTTGAATTCATTTTATCCCGGTTTTCGTCCATTTCCGCCAGAGCTTTTAAATCCTGATAATACCAGCGGACCCTTTTCTGTGTATCGGTATACTTCCACCCGTAAAAAAACAATACTGATGACTGCAAATATAACAAGCACAATCACATAATACATTAAAACATTCCGGGCAAATGCCATCAGGTCCATACCGACAATGTTCTCCATGTAATACTCCGCACGAAGCACCAGATACAGACCAAAGCAGAGAACAAATCCCACGGTCACACCAATCAATGTCTTTAATGTATTCAACCGGACATAATCCCCTGATAGTACCTGTTGACCGCCAGATCTTCTTTTCCCTGACCCTTTTCATACATGGCACAGCGGCTCATAATCCGAATTTTATCTTCATTGAGCATTATTTACACCTCACACTTACTAATCTTATTCTTTTTTTTCTTATTTTTTCAGGCCCAGTTACGCATAAAAGGGCATTATTAATATTCGTATTATATCACAATAATGAACAAAAGTCACTATCTATCTTAATCGAAAATCGGGACCCTGGTGTCTGACGACCCCTGGTCCCGATTTTTATAAAACAGCGCCTGCTGCATCCTTTTTATTTAAATGTATTCCAGCACTCCGCGGATATCCCGGACAACGGCATCTGCCCCGGCATCTCTGTATTTCTTTTGCTGCGGAGAGTTTTTCAGCTTTTTCTTCTTCGGAAAGGGCTGCATATTCTTCTTCGGAAAGTCCCATCACAGAACTGCCTTCCAGAATTCCGATCGTAAATACGCCGGCATTTTTTTCCTTCCAGAATATCCGAAACCGTATCTCCGACCTTAATCACTTTATCTGTGGAGGAAACGCCCAGCGCCTGCATATTTTTAAAGATCATATAGGGATAAGGACGGCCTTTGCCTTCGGTGGAATCCGGGCTGAACCAGCAGTCCGGTGCATAACCCATTTCCGCTGCCTTCGGCACAACCACCGACATCATGCTGTCTGTATATCCGGTCGTCGAACCGATTTTGATTCCTTTTTCACGGATTTTGTTTATTGTTTCCGTCACATAAGGTTTCGGTCCGGCATACTGATCCAGAATCGCCATCAGAGACGGCTGGAAGGACGCATATAAACGATCCGCATCGGAATCCTCCGGCGCTCTGCCATATTTTTCCATCCATGCGTTCCGGATCCCCGGCATTTCCAGCATGGTGCGGATATGATCCCATTTCAGCATCCCCATCGGTTCCCGCACTTCTTCCATCGTCGGTTCGATTCCTGCCTCCCGGAACACCTCGATAAAGGCCCGTACCGGTGCAAAACATCCATAATCGACCGTCGTTCCCGCCCAGTCGAAGATCACTGCTTCTGTCACTGCTTCTGTTCTGTTTTCCATATTTTCAAAAAACTCCTTAAATATACTGCATAATTTTAAAATGTCTTCTTCGTAAATCTCCCCGATATTTCCGATCCGGAAGGTATCCGCATCCGTAACCTTTCCCGGATAAATGGCATATCCCCGGTCTTTGACGTACTGATACATCTCTTCAAAGGAGAATTTATGATTTTCAGGGAATAAAAAGGTCGTAATGATCGGCCCCTGATGCGCCTCACCGATATAGGTCTGAATTCCCATGTCCTTCATTTTACGAATGAGCAGACGGTTATTGCCGTAATATCTGGCAGATCTTGCCGGAATTCCGCCCTCCGCTTCCAGCTCTTCCATCGCCTTTGCAAATGCAAGCACGGTATGGGTCGGCGATGTAAACCGCCATTTTCCATCCTTCTCCATGGTTTCCCACTGGTCATAAAGATCCAGAGACAGGCTTCTGGCTTTTCCCCGGCTTTCCATCAGCTTTTCCCGGTTACAGATAATAAATGAAAATCCCGGAACGCCCTGAATACATTTATTGGCGCTGCTGATGATAAAATCAATTCCCAGTTCTCCCACCGGGATATCCACGCCCCCAAAGCTTGACATGGCATCGACAATCATCGTTTTTCCCGCCGACTTCACCACCTTCGTCACCGCCGCGATATCATTTAAAATGCCGGAGGTTGTTTCACTGTGAACCATGGAAACGTGGGTAATTTCCGGATTTTCTTTTAAAATTTCCGCCGTCTTCTCTGCCGAAGGTATCTGATGATAAGCTTCATTATACATCACATAATTAATTTTTGCATGTTCTGCAATATCACCCATGCGTTTTCCATAGGCGCCATTGGCAATGATAAGCAGTTTATCATTTTCTCCAATAACGCTTGTCAGTACAGCCTCCACGCCAAAGGTTCCGCTTCCCTGCATGAGAACCGCCGTATAATTTCCTTCAGAGACATGTGCAAGCTTTAACAGGCCCCTTCGGATTTTCTGTGTTACCTGCTTATAATCTTCATCCCATGTGCAGTGGTCTGCCATCATTTCTCTCTTCACACTGTCCGTTGTTGTCAACGGTCCCGGTGTCAGCAATTTATAATTTACCATATTTTTCTTCCTTTTTATTTTTTATGATTACAATCTATTTGCAGCTCTCAGATAATTCCTGATGTTTTTTCAGCAATTCTACCGTCAGCGTTTCCGGAAATACCTTCGGATAGGCAGATTTCTGTGCACTATCCGCTGTTTCTCCCTCATAGAGAGGATTTGGATAGGTTTTCTGCAGTTCTTCCCGGCCGTTTTTAATGATACATTCAGCCATTTCCATTGCCAGTCCGTTCGTTTTATCCCCTTTGTCAATAACCGCCACGGATTCTGTCAGCGAAAAATTGCCCTCTGTCGGGTCCACATAGTCAATCGGAAGACCTTCTGCTTTATCTGCTACCGCCTGATGTCTTAAACCGAATCCGATGGCAACCTCACCGGAGCGTACCTTTTTAATCGGGCCGGAACCGGAATCTTCGATATGAGGTCCTGCATTTTTATAAATGCCGGACAGCACTTCTTTTGCGCCGTCTTCGCCATACTCGCTCACAATGGCCTGAATCAGCAGCCATGCCGTCGAAGAACTCTTAATATCTGTCACGGAAATCTGTCCTTCATAAACCGGATCCGCCAGATCTTTTAAAGACTTCGGCATCGGCAGATTTTCCGCCTTCATCACCTCGGTATTCACAATGATCGCACCTTCCTGGGAAGTGATCGGCGTATAGAAAGACGACGTTTCCGCCAGCGGCTTCGCATCGAAGGTCAGGTCCAGAAACATTTGATTCTGTTCCTGTGCGCTGTCTAAGTAAAAAAGAACTCATAGTTATCATATCCGCTTCAATATTTTTGCCCTCCGCAAGGAGTTTGCCGCCCAGTTCTGCGGTTCCAAAGGTCTGGAACATATATTTTCCTTCATAGCCATTGCCATCCAGGGCATTTTCATAGCCTCCACGGCTTCGTCGTCCGCATTGAATAAATAACAACTTCTTTGGCGGCTCCACTGTTTCCTCCGGAACATCCGGTCAGTGCAAATGCCGATAATGTCATGATCCCTGCCAGGCAGGCTGCTGCTGCTTTTTTCATTTTCATATGATTTTCTCCTTTATTTTTGTTTGTTTTTCTTTGATAATTGGCAATCGTCCGGAATACCCCCCTTCGCAACAATGTTGGTAAAGAGAATACACAGAGACAGCACAAAAATTTCATTAAATTTTGCAAAATGCTGTAATTCTTTAATTTTTGTCGTAATGACCATCGTCCGGCCCCGGCGATAAATATGACCGCACTGACCGTCACCATCGCATTGACGAAATAGTAACTGAATACCTCCAGAATCGTCGGCAGCGCATTCGGCGTAACCACTCTGAAAATCGTTTTCACCCAGTTATCTCCCATAAGCATGGCCGTTGTTTCCCAGGATGCATTCATTTTTTCCAGGGAGTTTTTCATCATCAAATACGGTGTCGAAAAATAATGGACAATGTTACAGAGAATCATCAGTGCAAAGGTATTCCGAAGCGAGGTTCTGGAAAACAGCAGTAAAAAGGCAATACCGATAACCATTCCCGGAATGGTGTTTGTGACGAGTGCAATGCTCTCGATCACCCGTTTTGACTTGACCGGCAGGGAACTCCGCGTTGTAATCAGCGCCGCCCCGTAGGCGACCAGAGATCCCGCAATGGCTGTTATCAGCGCCACAAACAAAGAATTTTTAAACACTCCCGCCAATGCCGGCGTCTGCAGTGTTTCCCTGAAATGCTCCAGGGTCAGCGTCATATCGTAAGGCCATCCATTGACAAATGGAACGATAAAAACAACGGCAAATACGATGCCGATAAGGGCTGCTGTCAGCAGAGATGCCACGCCGCACAGACCGTCTCTGACCGGATTTTTGAAATTTTCCACCGGGGAAATTTTATTGTACCGGACATTATATTTTTCCAAAAAGGACAGGACTGCAATACTGGCAGCCGAGGGTATGAGCATAACCATCGCAACCACTGCGCCGCGATTAAAATCCGGAACACTTCCGAGCATTTCCTCATATAAAACCGAAGCCACCACTTCATACTGGCCGCCAACTGAGGCCGGGATTCCAAAATCCGTAAATGCAAGAAAAAAAGGACTGGATAAAGGAGGCTGCCAGAGTCCCGGTCAGGGGACGCAGCACCGTCATCCGGAATGTCTGAAATCCACTGTCTCCCATGATCCGTGATACAACCATGAATTTCTTGTCGATATACCCCATCGTATTGTGAATCAGTAAAAAGGATATCGGCAGCGTATAAATGATATAACCGATCAGCAGTCCGCCATATCCGTAAATATCAAAAAGCTGATGTCCGATAAGCTTTGTAATCAGTCCCTGCCTGCCAAAGGCGTAAATAATGGCAAATCCATAGGTAATGGTCGGAAGGAGCATCGGCAGCACAGCGCCGTAACGCACAATTTTTTCAGACCGCCGGGCAGATTGGTATAATGGACCGTATATGCCAGAATAAATGCAAGCACGGTCGTTATCGCCGCACTGCTTCCTGCCGCTTTCAGACTGTTCCCGACGGCTTTCCAGAACCCTTTTCCGGAAAGCACTTCCACATAGTGTATCCAGAATTTTCCTGTCCCGTCCTGAAAGGATTTTAATAAAAGCATCACAATCGGCGCCGCCAGAAACAGAATAAATAACAGGACAATAGCGCCAAACAGAATTTTGATTTCAATATTTTTCTTTCTCATTGCTGTCTCCTGTTATATGGTCGCTTCACACTGAAACAGAGAAAAATATTATTCCTCTTAATCTCAAGCTGATTCAGAATGAATTCCTTAATAAATGAGTTTCCCGGCTGATGAATGATTTCTTCCGGCTTTCCATATTGGGAAATACGGCCCTCATTAATAATAAGAACTCTGTCGGATAGAGTCAGCGCCTCCTCCGGGTCATGGGTAACGATAATCGTCGTCAGATGATATTCTCTGGCAATCGTTTTAATTCTTTCTTTGATCGATTCTTTGATGACGCCGTCCAATGCGCTCAACGGCTCATCCAGCAAAAGAATCTTCGGTTTCATCACCATCGTCCGCGCCAAGGCCACCCGCTGCTTCTGTCCGCCGGACAGCTCCTCAATCCGTTTATCCAGATGCTCTTTTTAATCCAAGCAGTTCGATAAGTTCATCGACCTCTTCTTTTGTAGAAATCCCCGGTTTGTTTTTTTAATCCGTATGTAATATTCTGATAAGCATTCAGATTTGGAAACAGGGCATAGTCCTGAAATACAATATTAAATCCACGCCGTTCCATCGGAACCTTTGTCGATCTTCACCATTATAAATCAGTTTGCCGCTGTCAATATCTGTAATCCCGAGAATCAAATTCAACAGCGTTGTTTTGCCGCTCCCGGAAGGTCCCAAGATTGAAATAATCTCGCCGTCTTCAACATTCAGGCTGATGCCCTTTAAAATTTCATTTCCGTTAAAGGCCTTTTTTACATTTTGTAATTCCAGCATTTTTGAAATTCCTTTCTGACTTTTTTTACTGTGTTTTTTGTTCAGGCTCATTATGAAACCAACAACACCGGAATTCAACAAAATCCATGTAGGCTTTCTGTAAAAAAATGTAAAATCAAAAAAGAAAAAACCTGTAGAAATTCTACAGGTTTTCCTCTTCATTATAAGCCCTCTCAGACACAATTTTACTGTTTTTATTCAGCTTTTTTTGACAGAATATCATAATTTTGATTCAGCACCCCCGCGTAAAAGCATATCCACCAGAGCCAACTGGGAAATCCTTGAAAATATGGTATCACCATACAGGAACTGACGATTGCTTGCACATAACAGAATGTCCGCATATTTAGCGATCACTGCATTTTCAAAATTTGTCAGCACCAGTGTCGTTGCTCCCGACTTCTTTGCCAGACGCATAACCTCCACGGTATCTCTGGAATAGCCGGAATAAGAAATCCCGATCGCCAGATCCTTCCTGGTAAGGTTACTGGCGCTGACACTCTGGAGGTAATAATCCCCATACATACGGCAGTTTATCCCCAGATAAGTCAGCTTTGTCATTAAATCATTCGCCGTACAGACAGAATTTTCCACACTGTACAGAACAATATTTTCTGCGTTCAGTATCGCTTCCACCCCCCGTTTATAAGACCGCATCTGAAGACTCTTCAATGTCTCCTCCAGCATTTGGCCCGAAGTTGGAATAATCTTCCCCGGCATATCCTCCAGCCTGTCCCGGCTGGAAAGTCGAAAGCCATAAAGCTCGATATCGCCTTCTTTTCTTTCCTCTGACCGCCCCATAATATCATCCTGAAGCAGCGCATATTTAAAATCTTTAAACCCATGATAGCCAAGCGCTTTTACAAATCGCATAATCGTCGGCTGGCTGACATGTATCTGCGCGGATGCATCTTCCATTCTTAAATCATTAATTCTTCCGCTGTAATTCAAAAAATAGTCCGCTGCCTTCTGTTCCGATGGCCTGAGCCCTGCGTATGCACAGCGAATTTTTGTTTTAACGACACTATCCATCCCTTACCTCCCGTAGAAATTCTACAAAAGTTCCTTTAAACTGAAACCTGTCTTCACAGAGACTGCCCGCCGACACTCTGCCACTGCGTTTCGTCATGGACAAAAAATACATTTTCTTATTTAGATATTCTATCACAATTCCGGAAGAAATTCCAAAAACCAAGATATAATCAAATAATCATTTTCACAACGATGCAACACAGACAAAAAACCCCTGAAATTCAGGGGTTTTTTCTTATTTCCCCACCAGATATTCTATCACAATTCGGAAGAAATCAAAAACCTGTATCCGAAAAATCTCCAAGATATAATGCAAATATGTCGTTCTGAGTATCAAGTCTGGCGCGTCTTAGTTGGATTCGAACCAAGTCCTGTGCCTTACCGCTGAGCCACAATCTGGCGCGCTAACCAACTGCGCTATACCCACCATAAAATTGGACTTGGATAAAACGAAGCCTGAAGGGATTCGAACCCCCGACCCTCGGATTAGAAGTCCGATGCTCTATCCAACTGAGCTACAGACTCACTTCGTCAGCTTTGCGAAAGCACCAATGCTTCACAAAAGCGGGTGATGGGAAGGCAATACGGCCTTCGATCGTTTCCCCGGCGGGTTTCTTCCGTCCCATCCCGGACAAACCGCGCCGATCGCTGTTCACCCTCAAGTCCGGACAACCGTTCAATAATACTGGCATTTTTCAGATCATAGGATGTATCCTCACCCATATATCTCGCCGAGTAAATTCGGTGCCTTATCCAGGGCATCCACTTCCAGACCGGAGTCGTCCGCCAGCACCGGGCAGCCTGTTAAATCCCGGATGGTCCGGGCCTTAATCAGCGCATTCTCTTCAAAAGTTTTTTCCATCCTCAACAATATCCGCTTCAATGCCGGCTTCTTTCATTGAAAGAATCTCCACCCCAAGGTCCTGCATGATTTCCCGTATTTCACGCATTTTCCCCGAATTGGATGTGGCAAATATAATTTTCTCCATAAATAGTCTCCTTTTACTCTGTAAATGCTTTCAGACACAGATTGCATTGATACTCTTCTTCTGCCGAAGCCCAGTTAATGCCATCATAACTGATATACCCTCTGCCGTCGCTGATATCTGCACTTTCAGTCAGTTCGGAAGCCGGGTATTCAATAGCTACCGGCCGCTCACTGCCTTCCGTCGAAATCCGGACCATTACCGCAAAGGAACAGCCCTTTTCCAGCGCTTCAGCCTCCGGAATATCCATCGTGTAATATCCGGCATCCGAAAATAACCGCTGCCAAGATACTGCCGCGTCTGCAGGTCTTCCGGCCCTTTATAGTCCGGAACTACAAAAATATCGCAGGAAGTATTTTCACCGGTCGCATAAAAGCTGAGCGCCTTCAGAACCTCGCTGTCCTCGGCCCTGTAAATATTGGCAAACCATGCCGATTCATTCTCATAACCGATCGTACCGACCCAGCCCAGCAAATCTGACTGGTAAATACGGCCGTAATTATCCGGCGCCTCTATCCGCGTATAGGATACGCCGCCCTTTCGAGATTGGAATCCTCATAGGATACATAGAAATATCCGTCTTCACCGAAAGACGGTCCCCAACTGTTCCGGCAGATAAATGCCCCGTCCTGTTCCGGCTTCCGGTTAAAATTCTCCCGGCTGTAGGTATCATCCCATCCCACGATCACAACATCATGATTCGGCGCCATATCACCGCTGTAATAATAAGCGGCGCCGGAGGCTTCATAATCCTCTGAAACGTCCCGCTCATTCGCAATGGACATATACAGTGAGCTCTCCACACCGCCAAAATCCATCACCCGCGACTTTATCATTTCGATATCTTTTTTCTGAATATACCGGGCCTCCTGCAGATGCTTTACCGCCGGCAGAGAACTGTCCGTCATGCCGTCCCCGTAAGGATCATCCGCCTTATAAACAGGCCCCTTCCAGGATGCCAGATAAGCCAGCGCCATATTATAGTCGCCGCCCTCTTCCGGAGAAATATTAAATCCGCTGTTTCTGGTCATGTGATCGACAGAAAAAATCTCCGTTATTCTCTCCGAGACCGGTTTCCATCGCCCCGATCGCCGCAAAGGCCCAGCAGGTTCCAAAAGTTCCCTGGCTCTCCACATCGTTCAGCGCCGCCACTTTCCGCAAATCATAGGACTCCGGAAGGGGCTCCGGCTCTGCCGACCGGATATCGCCCCGGTTTTCAGAATCTTCCCAGAAATATTCCATACCAAGGACTTCCGAAATTTCCTTTACATCAACAAGCATCTGTCCGGACGCCTCCGATACGGAGATCACATCTTTCAAATAATGGCCGCCGACCAATGCGCCGCCATCCTTTCCAACCGTGACCGTTGTTTTAAAACACGCCGCCGCCTCAGAAACCGGCATCAGCAAATGCATCTCCGGCGACATACGCATACGCGCTGTATCCAGAGATTCACCGTTATAATTCAGGGTGAAGCCCTCGTTGTTGACCGCATCTGCCCGGGCGCTTACAGAATAACTTTCCAGCCGTTCAAAAATCCGGCCCGAAAGCTGCCGAAGCTGTGGCCGGATCAGAAAAATCCCCACACCACAGATAAAAGCAAGAAGCAGGATATACCGTTTTACATGCTTCAATTTAGTCCTCCTGTTTTTTTCGTTTCGGAGGCCGCGGCCCCATAAATTCATACAGATAGGTTTTAATCATTCCATTATAAATTTTCCGGTTTTTATCGGCTTTTCTGCCAATATATTTTTTCTGCCTGATCGTAGGATGTCAGCACAAAACAGGACCAGGAATCCAGCCGGCGGAACGCCTCGCCGATTTCTCCGTACAGCGCAGGCAGGGCCGCTTTTTCCTCCAGCCGCTCACCATAGGGCGGATTCGTAATAACAAAACCGTATTTTTTCGGATGATTCAATCCGCTGACCGGGCGCTGCTGCAAATGGATCAGATGGTCCACTCCGGCTGCTGCCGCATTCTGACGGGCATTTTTAACAATATCCCCATCGATATCATAGCCCTGAATATCCATCTTCACATCGTCACAGATCAGGTCATTAGCCTCTGTCACCGCTTCATACCAGTCTTTCATCGGTATGATATTTTCCAGGCTTCCGCTGTAAATTCCCGGTTCATTCCCGGCGCTATGTTCGCTCCGATCATCGCCGCTTCAATCGGAAATGTTCCGCTGCCGCAAAATGGATCTACCAGAATCCGGTCTTTATTCCACGGTGATAAAAGCAGAATCGCTGCCGCCAGTGTTTCCGATACCGGTGCCTTGCTAATCAGCTTCCGGTATCCCCGTTTATGCAGAGAATCCCCCGAAGTGTCCAGAGCAATCGTCACCTCATCTTTAAAAATAAAAAATACGCAGCGGATAGACCGCGCCATCCTCTTTGAACCATTCGATATGATAGGTCTGTTTCAGCCGCTCAACAATCGCTTTTTTACAATTGACTGGATATCCGAGCTGCTGAACAGCTTACTTTTCGTCGTAGACGCCTTTTGACAGAACTTTCCGTCCTGAGGCAGATACGCCTCCCACGGAATCGCCTTTGTCTGTTCAAACAATTCGTCAAAGGTACAGGCTTTAAAACGGCCGACATTCAAAAGAATCCGTTCCGCTGTTCTTAAAAAATATTGGCCCGGGCGATGGCCGAAGCCTCTCCTTTAAAAGTCACACGGCCATCTTCCACCCGAACGATTTCATATCCTAAATTTATAATTTCTCTTTTTAAAACTGCCTCCATGCCAAAGTGACACGGCGCAGTAAATTCATATAAAGGCATACTTTTTTTCTCCTTATCCTCATTACTTTTTATAGTATATACTTTTTTCTTATCCTGCCGCAAGAAAATTTTACTTTGTAACAAAAGGGGGCCGCGCCATGCACTCATACCGCCTCCGATGCTCAGTATCCGGTATCCTTCAGCGCTTAATTTTCTCCCCCATAAGAAGACTTGCCGCGCCTCTGTCACAGCAGAGAATAATTATCGCATACTTTTTTAATACCGGCGCTTTATCATCGAAGGTTTCATAGGGCATTGAAACCGCCCCGGGAATATGCCCCCGCTTATATTCCTCCCCAGTTCTCAAATCGATCAAAACTGCGCGGCCTCCGTCCATATATTTTAAAACATCTTTCGAAGATATAAAATCCAGGCTCACAAGATCACCTCTTCTTTCATATTTTAATATATGCATAAAAAAAGAAAAGGTATCCGTATAATGGATACCCTTTCCCTTTACCGCTTATCGGCAGCAGTTGTTTGAAGAATTTCTTTTCGCTGTTTCTCTCGTTATTATTCTGTGTTGTGCTGTTTCGTGAATTGTTGCGTTCACTGTTTCTGGATGTGTTATTCTGGGAATCATTCCGTGAATTATTGTTCTGAGTTCCGTTGTTCTGAGAATTATTGCGTGTGTTGTTGTTCTGTGTGTTGTTGTTCTTTTCCATAATAGGACCTCCTTAATAAGATTACACTAGCTATTATGGCTTCAACCACAGTTTTTATTCTGAAAATTAATATTTATAATTTCCTTTCAATACCACATGGCGAATATAGCCCATCGTATAGGCCTCGCCGCGCCGGCTCAGCATGACTAGCAGACGTTCTAAAAGCCTTCGCGTCTCCGGGTGCATGGTAATATATTTTCGGTTCTTTTTTGTAATAATCAAAAGCATGGCTGTCCGTATAATTTTCTTTATAATAAATTTTTGAAGCAGCCACCCGGTCCATAAACATCTCAATCACATATTTTAAAGGCATTTTCATCCCCTGAAGCCCTTCGGAACGGTCTGCCCCAGATCGATCCAATATTCATAATGATGGCGGTTTCGTCCCTTATGATGCAGCCAGGCCCCGGAATAGCCCTTTTCTTCTTTCTCCGCAGCATTCGGGCTCCGGTCTCCCTGAAAATAATAAATGCCCGTTTTAAATTCCTCCGGCGTATACTTCGACAGATCATGCAGCAATCCCTGTTTATAAAGTCCTACCTGAAAACATTCCTGCATCACAACCCATTTATGCTCGCTGATCGTCCGAAAATGATTCCAGCCGTTTTTTATTAATTTCATCTGTTCGGTTCTCATTTTAAACACAACTCCCTGTATTTCCTGATATTTTTATCGTTTTAATGTTCCCGGATAATCTTGACGATCTGGATGATTACCGTCGGTATAACAGCTAGAAGGAAAATACTGCCCCACTGAGCGGCTGTCAGAGCGGAAACAAGGAAAAGCCGTTTTAATACAGGCACAAAAAGCACCAGGTTCAAAAGAATCATTCCCGCCGCAAAGCGCCGAGACTGTACCAGTTTTTACGGAAACCAATCCGGAAGATGGAATGTTTACTCCGGCAGTTAAAGCCATGGAACAGCCGGGCGGATGTCAGTGTTGCAAAAGCCATCGTACTCGCCAGGGCTCCGCCGCCCGCATTCAGTCCCATATGGAAAGCCGCCATGGTCACCACTGCAATGAGCGCTCCCTGCACCAGAATATCTGTCATAATTTTTTTTGTCAGAATTCCCTCTTTCGGGTCTCTCGGCGCTTCTGCCAGCAGGTCCTTCTCCGCCGGTTCCATACCAATGGCGATTGCCGGCAGGGAGTCCGTCAGGAGATTGATGAACAGCAGGTGTACCGCTGCAAAGGGCACCGGCAGCCCCATCACAGAAGTGTATAATACACCGAGGATTCCGGCCATATTTCCGGATAAAAGGAACTGAATCGCATTCTTTATATTCCGGTAAACATTTCGTCCGTTGGCTACCGCTTTAATGATCGTTGCAAAGTTATCGTCCGTGAGAATCATCGAAGCCGCATCCTTGGATACTTCGGTTCCCGTAATTCCCATGGCAACGCCGATGTCCGCCTTTTTCAGGGCCGGTGCGTCATTGACACCGTCACCGGTCATGGAAGCCACGTGGCCAAGGCGCTGCCATGCATCCACAATTCTTATTTTATTTTCAGGTGATACCCGGGCATAAACGGATATCCTCCGGATCTTCGAATCCAGCTCTTCATCGGACATGGCATCCAGCTCCGGACCGGTCACCGCCAGATCCCCTTCTTCAAAAATTCCAATCTGCTTCGCAATAGCTGTCGCCGTAATTTTGTGGTCGCCGGTAATCATCACCGGACGGATGCCGGCACGTTTGGCATCCGCAACTGCGGCTGTGGATTCCTCTCTCGGCGGGTCGATCATGGAAATCAGACCGATAAAGATATAATCGCTTTCAGATTCCAGGGAAATGGTTTCATCCTCTTCCACCTCCCGGTAAGCAAAAAGGCCAGCACACGAAGGCCGTTTTCCGAAAAATTTCAGGTTCTGGTCCAAAATTTGTTTTCTGTCTTCATCACTCATCGGACGAATCCCTTTGGATGTTCGAATCCGTGTTGTCCGGTCCAGAAGCACATCCAGAGCGCCCTTGGTTAAAAGTGTCGGGACACCGTGAAGACGATATTTTGTCGACATCAGTTTTCTGTCCGAATCAAAAGGAATCTCTTCCAGACGAGGCATCATGTCCCGGATAATATCCTCGCGCAGGTCAATTTTACGGGCCATTTCAACCAGGGAATATTCCGTTGGATCGCCGATTCCCTTTCCGTCAACAATGGTCGAATCATTGGTAAGAATGGCATCATAAAGCAAATATCTGTGAAGCTGGTTCCGGATATCGATGTCGTCCGGTCTGAGGACCTGACCATCCACGTAAACATCCTGAACCGTCATTTTATTCTGGGTCAGCGTCCCCGTCTTATCAGAACAGATAACCGAAACACAGCCAAGGCTTTCCACCGCCTTCAGTTCTTTGATAATCGCATGTTCTCTGGCCATTTTCTGGGTTCCCATGGCCTGAACGATCGTCACAATAGAACTCAGGGCCTCCGGAATCGCAGCGACCGCCAGAGCTACAGCAAACATCAGAGAATCCAGTATCGGCATCTTCCGGTAAATACTCAGTGCAAACACAATGCCGCAGATAATCATAATGACCATCGCCAGCTTGCTGCTGAACTGATCCAAACTCACCTGCAGCGGCGTCTTTTTTTCTTTTGTCGCATTCATTAATGTGGCGATTTTACCGATCTCCGTTTCCATTCCGGTTCCCGTAACCACAACAACTCCGCGGCCATAGGTGACAAGGCTGCTGGAATACACCATGTTCACCCGGTCTGCCAGAGGGACTTCCCCTTCAATGACCATTTCCGACTTATCCACACTGGTGGATTCTCCGGTCAGAGAACTTTCATTGACCTGCAGCGAATAGCTGTTTAAAATACGTCCGTCGGCCACTACCAGATCTCCGGCTTCCAGTAAAAAGAATATCCCCTGAACCACATCCTTTGAGGGGATCTCCAGCTTCTGTCCATCCCGCATCACCTTTGCTGTCGGTGACGATAAGGATTTCAGACTGTCCAGAGATTTTTCTGCCTTTTTATGCTGAACCGTTCCCAAAATGGCATTCAGGATAATCACCGCCACAATAACAAGCGTACTTTCCTGATTCCCCGTAAACATGGAAATTCCTGCCGCAATAATCAATATAATAACCAGCAGGTCCGCAAACTGGGATAAAAATACCTGAAGCGTGCTCTTTTTCTTTCCGCCCTCAAGAACATTTTCTCCCTTCTTTTCAAGAAGTTCTGCAGCCATCTCTGACGTATGTCCGTCTTTTGTCACATGAAATTTTTCTAAAACCTCATTTTCTGATTGCTGATACCAGTCACTCATATGTTTTCCTCCTTTTCCGGCCAAAAAAAGAGACTTTCAATGTATCTTAATTAAAGAATTCCCTATTCTTTAATTAAGATACACTAAAAGTCTCGTAACCATTCTCAGGTATATACCACCAGGCACTCAGGCCGCGTTTGTTGACGGTATATTTCTACTACCCCCTTTAATGAAAGCCGTTTCCAGCCTTACATTTGTAAATTTTTCTCAAGTATAACGAATTTTTTTCCGAAAGTCAAGGCCCATTAAATTTTGCCTCTTCAATGACAAAAAATCCTGCAAACAGGTTTGCAGGATTTTTAGCGATGCGTTAGAGGATTCGAACCCCCGACCTTTTGGTCCGTAGCCAAACGCTCTATCCAGCTGAGCTAAACGCACACGTCTTAACAACAATAGCTATTCTACAACAGCTTTTTACTTTTGTCAATGCTTTTTTTAATATTTTTTAATTTTACAAACCGAAGGGGCTTTTCCGGAAAAAGCCCCTGTGATTTGCCTGAAACGGTCATTTCAGAGATTCACTATTCGGATTTTTTTTAATTTTTTGCGGTTATATACGAAAATACCGATTAATAAGACTGCCGATAAAATCATAAGCGCCGCTGCCTGTTTCGGCATCGAACCATCGCCGGTCTTTGGCGAATCCATCTTCTTTGCCTGTTCAAAGGTGACGGAAATCGTATGATTTCTGTCCACAGCTTTAAAGGTATATTTATTGTTTTCAACTTTTTTGTTTCAACACCGTCAATATAAACCTTTGCTACAACATAGCCGTCGTTTGGAAGAAATGTGAATTCATAGTCCTTTCCTCTGCCCGCGGTAAGATTGCCTTTTGGATTAATTCTTCCGTTGGCGCCGGCCGTTGCTGAAATCGTAAACGATTCCGCCGGAGTCTCTGCCGGCGGCGCTTCGGTTACTTTAAATGTTAATACCGCCGTATCAATAACATCCGTCGCAGTCCATCCATTTTCTGTGTATTCCTCCAGTACGAAATCCACGTTCAGACGGTAATTTCCCACATAGACTAAAGTAAACGGTATAGAATATCCCGGCTCTTTCCAGTCATTAAAGGATTTCTGTCCCCAGTTCCACTGCAGCGGAACCCAGCGGGTATCTCCTAACGATGGATTCACATTATCCATACCATTTCCCACAGCCGTCGCTGTCAGCCGTGTACCGGATACATAGGAACCCTCTGATGCAATTCCTGTAATCGTAGAGCCTTCAAACGGAATTAATGTTTTAAATGAACTTTCTGCACTGATATTGCTTTCCATTGCTTCATCCGGATTAAAAATAACCCGTGTTGCAAATGTATATTCCGTATTCGGTTTAAGCCGGTAAATTCCGGACTTGCCTGCCATGTCCAGCTTCCATCTGCCTTTTTACCGCATATTCCTGGTTTTCAACGGCTTCCAGCAGGATCGATGTTTCCGAGCGTTCCGACCAATCCGGCGCCGCAGGTGCCGGCGCAGAAGCGGCTTTCGTTTTCACAGCCAGCCCTTCGCTCTGCCTGCTTTCCATAGCTTCATCCGGATTATATTTCATTCGGGTGACAAATGTATATTCTGTTGCCGGTGCCAGATTGAAAAGATCCCTGTATCATTCCATTCCGCTGAAATATTTTCTTTAGAAACTGCCGCATATTCCTGGCCCTGAACAGCTTTCAGGCGAATCTCTGTATCTGTTCTGGAGACTGCTTCCGGTTTTTCCGGCGCCTCTGCCGCCGCTTTTAATGTAGAAACCGCAAGCTCCGGTCCCGCCGTTGTTCCAGCAGATGTATTTGCAGATTTTTTCACCCAATACAAATTTATATTCTTTTTCTGATTCCAGATTTTCGAAGACCCCTGTATCCTGCCATGTAATGCTGCCGTCAGCGCCATAAATACCGAAGCAGATCGCATTTCCCTCAACAGAAGCTGTCACATCGCCTTTTTTTCTACGGTAATAGCCGTATCTGTTGCCTGTTTTTTTACAGGTGCTTTTGCCGGCGCCGCTAAATTGGTATATATTTCTTTAACGTCGCTGATCTGGGTTTTTCGTCTTTTTTTCAATCTTTACGGTAACCGGATACTTCGTTCCCGCCGTTAAACCTTCAAAGATATTTTTTCCTGATAGTCTTTCCCATTAATGCTGTAGGAATACGTATAACCTTCACTGTTATCCTCCGGAAGCACAACTTCAATGGATCTATCTGTAACCTTTCCAATCAACACTTCCGGTTTTGGAAGTTCAGCGTCCGGTGCCGAAGGCGCTCCTAAAACAACCGGATTCGAAATCGGCGGTTCGGTATGCATCAGCTTTCCGCCTGCAGATTCCTTACTTTCAGATTCTTTGTTCCCGGATTGTTTTTTTTCCGCTGTCTTGCTCTCGGATTGTTTGCTCTCCGTTACCTTGCTCTCGGGTTGTTTGCTCTCCGTTACCTTGCTCGGATTGTTTGCCCTCCGTTACCTTGCTCTCGGGTTCTTTACTTTCCGTTACCTTGCTCTCGGGTTGTTTGCTTTCCGTTACCTTGCTCTCGGGTTGTTTGCTTTCCGTTGCCTTGCTCTCGGATGATTCTTTCACCGATTCCTTCTCCGGCGCTTTGGTACACACCTTTTCTGTTTCCTGAGGTGCTTGTGTTTCTTCAACGGCACAGGCAAATTCGTACTCTGTTCCTGCCGTTAATCCTTCAAATCGAACCGTTTTAGCCTCTGTATCATACTGTGTCTCCACGGCCCATTTCCATACATCTTTAGTCGAATCCTTTTCATCCTTCACCTTAATGGCATAAACACGACCTTCGGACACTGCAAATACAATGCTGTTTTCTGTAATCTCCTTCACTTCGATAACCTTATTCTTTTTTTCTTCCGCAGTTCCCTGATTTTCCGCATCTGTCGCTGCCGCCTGAATCGGCAGAGCCGCTGCTGAAGTTAAAACCATAGCGATCATCAAAAGCCCCGCCAATAATTTTCCTATTCTTTTTTCCATACCCTTCACCTCTCTCAAATATATAAGCATACATCACAAAAATTCCTCTTTTTCTGGTAGTACCTATAGTTTACCATAGATGTCACAAAAGCCTATCTTTTTTCGCATTTTTCATCTTGTGTCAGTTTTTTGTAAGAAATACAAAGAAAAATAAATCAATTGACAAATAATAAACATCCGGGAATTTAAACGTTCTCATCAACATTCTCATTCCCGGATGCTCTCATCTAATGATTCTTTATGTTCATTTATATGTGCGGCTCCCATGCCAAAAACTGTCAGTGAAGGTTCTCAGATGAAATACGAACCGCAGGTGCCTGAACATCATTCGCTGCAAAGGCTTCCGTGATCTTCTGGGTTAAATCAAAATAGACATCCCAGTAATCTTCGCTCCTGCACCAGGCCCGTGCCGTAAATTCCATCGCATCATTGGTTCCGCCGCTGATCCGTGCAAAAGGCGCCGGTTCCGATAATACCTGTGGCTGCGCTGTCATCACCGCCATCATAATATCCTGAATTTTCGAAGGAACTTCACTTTTGGCACAGGAAAAGCTTAAATCCACACGACGAAATTCTTCTGATGAAAAATCTGTAACATTGGCATTCATCAGACTGCCATTCGGAACGGTAATGCGTTTGTTGTCCACCGTCAGTAACACCGTATAAAAAGCGTCACTTCCTTAACAACACCTTCAACACCCGCTGCTGATACATAATCTCCCAAACGGAAAGGCTTAAAAATCATCAGCATAATACCTCCGGCCAGATTGGACAGAGCCCCAGAAGTGCAAGTCCAACCGCCACACCGGCAGATGCAAGAACAGCAACAACCGAAGCCATCGGAACCCCATAATTCCGATAATCGAAATAACAAGAACAATATACAGGCCGATTTTTACAAAACTCAGCATGAATGTTCGAACAGTTCCCTCTGCTTTTTCGAAGATCTTGTTTTTGGCCAGCATCTTCAAAATGCTTTTAATTAAAATATTGCCAATGATTAAAACAAGCAGCGCCAGGATAATCTTTCCGCCTACGGCTGTCGCCTGTGTTGCCACAACAGGATTTTAAGTCCTGCGCGTCTGCCAGTTCCGCCACGCCGGCATTGTACTGTTTAATTATTTACAAGTGGGACCTACAGGGCTCGAACCTGTGACCCCCTGCTTGTAAGGCAGATGCTCTCCCAGCTGAGCTAAGATCCCATTCTTTCGGTTTGTTTTCTCCCGTCCTCACGGGCTGTGCTGATTGTTTTCATCAGGATTTCTCTCAACCTTGTTGGTTTCATCCTCCTGATGTCATTGCAATCATGAATAATCACAATAAGCTGATTACAAATTGACCATGGAGCCACGTCGGCGTATGAAAATGACTCCAAGGGGATTTGAACCCTGTTATGCCGTGAAAGGGCGGTGTCTTTCTTGACCATGGAGCCTTATCTTCGACCCTCCGCTTACGCTCGCCCTTATTTAGTGCTTTAAACTCCCCGAGCGGGGCTCGAACCTGCAACAACTCGGTTAACAGCCGAGTGCTCTACCATTGAGCTATCGAGGATTATT
>VOFD01002883.1_pt1 | contig 36353 bp, 77 predicted proteins | sample 5384101 | NCBI WGS metagenome assembly VOFD01 (sample SAMN12384723, study PRJNA508395) | human gut metagenome | isolation source: healthy gut C | host: Homo sapiens
GATACATAGAAAGTTACAACGGCGAAACCGTTCCCGGAGACTATCTGAGCAGTACGGGCGTTCTTTCTACGGGGGCGCAGGTTGTGTACGCATTGGCTGCGCCAGAATCTGAATCCTTGACGCCCATACCTATTTTCGATCCGCCAAGAGAATCCATTACTTTTGAGACGAATTCGGACGAGATAAAGGTTGTTGTATATGGTTCCGGCTGGGAGACGGTAAACGACACCGAAGGTATACGCGGTCAGATTGAGAGCACAGGGAATGATTTGGCGATGCTGGCGGAGTCTTTAAGCCTTCTTGAAAGCGATGTGGGAAATCTCTCCCAGCAGATTATAACCCCTGAAGGCATCAAAAACATTGTAATGGAGTCTTCGGAATATAAGCTGCTCGCCACAACAGTCGAACAGGCGGCGGACGGTTTAACGATTGCGAGGACGGATATTTCAAGTATTGAGGGCCGAGTGGAGAACATAGAAAGCGGTGTGCACATCAGCGGTTCGGAAATCGGGTTTTATAAAAGCGACGATCCGTTTCGGGCAACGATTAACAACAGGGGTTTCAGGTAACGGAGAACGGCCAGGTGAACATTTCGATTCGCGAAAACAAAACGACAACGCAGACGTTGAAGGTGGAGAAGATGATGCAGATAGGAAAACTGGCGCTCGCATCGATTGATGGGCACTGCAAACTGATGTTGTTTGGAGGGTGAGATATGCCGACGATCAATTTGACGAGATCAGCTTCGTCCGCAGGAAACAGCGGGTGGTATCCAATAGACGACGAAGCCAGCGTTGTTTTCCAATACGATCCCGACGAGACGCTGGGCGGAGCGGGGATAGAAATTACGCAGATTCGAATAAACGGCCGGGCAAGAAACGCCTCTTCCGCCACGAAACAACTGTGCTGGGGATTCAAGCCTTCTTTAAGCAGCGGGAGGAACGAGTGGTCCGCGTTGGACGGCACGGTTATTTTGGATGCCGCATTCACAGTTGTCCCGCCAAGTTCGAGCGGATTTACATACCGCGCATTCACAAGGGTATATGACGCAAGCACCAATTCCGGCATGTTTCAACTTTTCTCCGGTCATATCCGGGAGGCGTTTTCGCAAGGAAATCCGATTTTTTTAGGTATTATCCAACCCAGAGCGAGTTTTGAAACCCAGATAGACCTTTTGGCGGGATATTGGACCATCTCCATAGATTACGAGTTGCTGGGGAATGTGCCAACAGTCAACGTCAGTACAGCAAAACTCGGGCAAACGACGATTACGACGACGCTGATTAAGATTGTTTCAGGAAGCGGTACGACGATTCGTTATAAAATTGGCGAAAATACACTGGCGTCATACAATATTGGGGCGGCATCGTCGCACGAGTATGTGGTTCCGGTTTCTGCCGGAAATTATTTTCCCGATACGCAGACAGGCGAGTTGTTAATAGAAGCGGAAACGTTTGTGGGAGAGATTAGCTATGGGACGGTGGCAATCAATATAACCCTGACTTTACCGGATGACGCCGCGCCCACATGCGACTGCGCGCTTACGCGCATATGGCTTTCGACCATTGCGGAAGACGCTCGACTGGACGCTTATATTCAGAGCAAATCAGGCGTCCAGTTTTCTTTGGAAGGGGCCGCGAAATACGGCGCAAGCGTGGCCGCATATGCGCTCAGTATTGAAAACAAACATACAGCGGGGCAAATGTGGCGCATTTACCCATTGCGGGAAGCGGCATAATTCCTTATAGCTATACGGTCACCGACAGCCGCGGTTTATCAAAGAGTTATACCGGGTCTATCGATGTGATCGCATGGAGCATGCCCACGATTACGACCTTTGGAATAGCTCGCGCGGCGGCTTCCGGAGAGACGGCCGTGGACGGAACTTATGCACTTGCGACGATCAAGGCAAACGCCAGCACGCTTCCGGTAAACGGAGAACAGAAAAATCATCTGGAATACTATATTCAGTACCGGTTGATTTCCAACGATACGGAAGCGGAGTGGACAGACAGCGACGCTTCTTCGCTTTCGGCAATCGTTATAGACCACAACGTGATGCTCCAGAAAAATGGCGAGAGCATCGGCTCGTTTGATAACCTGGTGGGATATGAATTTCGCCTGGTCGTTTCCGATATTTATACAAGCGTAACGGCTATGGACTCAATGCCCACAAAGATTTCGCACTTGGATATAAACGAGACAAACGGCTCCATGGGTTTCGGCGGAGACGCGACTGGAAACGGCGAGGAGCCGGAGTATGACTTTATGGACTGATTCGCGCAAGAAAAGGCATAGACGGATTGGTCGCCATAGAGGCCACGGAGAATGGCCACGCGATAAAGTTTGGCGTAGGCTCCGGACTGATGATTCAGGTGAAAAAATTGTATACAAGTTCTTACTTTACGCAATGGGGAGAACTATTTTATTGCGACATAGATATGGGCGCATGGGACGTGCCGTTTGAGACGCTGATTGGGGCCACATGCAATGGGGCGAGAAATTCTGGATAGCGCCATGACGGGATGCAGTTTAAATGGCGCAAGCGCGACGCACGCGGGATATGTGCGCATGAGCAAAGGAACTTCTTACAATACGGATTTCACGGTGGTTTGTATAGGCATTGGAACCTGGTCGGAAACGAATGATTCGGAGGGAGGAGGCGATGCTTCGTGAGCGAAAGCGTGTTGAATGCGATTTCGGTAAACGAGAGAACCGGGGATATTGTGATAGCCTGCGGCGCGACCGGATACTTCAAAATAGAGATCAGTACGGACGGTTCGTTTAATACGGATACGGACGTAGGGGTGTTCGCGGTGGCCCGTAAGCGCCAGCAAACCTTTACAACGTTGCTGCGGAGACATTATCCCATTATTTTTGAGGAAGAAGGACGATATGCGGTGGTCGTCGAGATTGCCAACGAAGATACCCGCGATATTTCGCCGGGTTCCTATGTATGGACGTTGATTCTGGTGACAGACCCGGAATACGACGAAAACAATCAGGTGGTCGTGGAGGACCGAAAAAGACGGCGTGTATCCGATTTATCAGGGAGACGAACAGCCGGCTTTTTGAGTTGAAGGGTGTTGCCTATGTTGTATGATGTAAATCGCAGCATTCCGACCGTTTCAATCTCTGTAAGAGAAACCGCCTCGACGATCAACACGGATATTTGCCACATTCTGCGCGGTTACAGCGCCTACGAGATCGCCGTGCAGAACGGTTTCACAGGTACGGAAGAAGAGTGGCTCGATTCGCTTGTGAGCAGCGGGCTTCCGGACAAGATAACCTTGACGGCGGAAACGCCGACGGACTTGACAAAACATAAAGAAAGAAGGAATGGATATGGCAGAGAAAGTGATCCAAGGAACAGTTCAATTCCGGCATGATTCGACGGCAAACTGGGAACTGAACAAGACCGGCGTACCCAAAGATGGCGAGCCGTGTTGGGACAGCGACAAGGGCGAATTGCGCGTGGGCGACGGCGTAACGACTTACGAAAATCTGCCCACAATTGGCGCAGGCTCCAGCGCCACCCACTATGAGGGAACGCGCGGGGAGGGCGAGACGGACAACGACGTTATCACCCGCGTGTTGGATGGGGCGACGCCGAAGAAGGACGATATTTTCGTCGTCAAGACACTGATTTCCGGAGACAAGTATTCTTATACCGCCTATGTATACAACGGAAGCGCCTGGGCGGCGATGGACGGCAACTACAATGCGGAGAGCGTATATTTTGACGAAGACCTGCTGACCACTTCTGCCATTGGCAACATCACGCTGACCAACGGCCAGGCGACGATTCCCGCCACGGGCAAGAACCTCAAGGAATTGTTCCAGACGATATATGTGCAGGAAAAAACCCGACGATTACCCAGCCGAGCGTCAATTTGACCTTTGCGCAGGCGGGCGCGTATGAAGTGGGCACGAGTATTACGCCTTCGTATTCGGCTTCTCTGAATCCGGGCAGCTATCAGTACGGACCGGCGACCGGCGTGACGGCGACGGCGTGGGCGATTTCGGACACGGCCAGCCACAGCGCTTCGACAGCTTCGGGCGAATTTGACCCCGTGGTGGTGGCGGACGGCACGAACTATACGATCACCGCACAGGCTACGCACGGAGCGGGCGCGACGCCCAAGACCAACGTGGGCAACGATTACGCGTCCGGTGCGATTCAGGCGGGCACGAAGAGCAAGACCTCCAGCGCCATTACCGGATTCCGCAATTCCTTCTACGGCACGGTGACAAACAAGGACAGCGTTACATCGGCAGTCGTCCGCGCATTGGCGGGCAAGAGCGGCAAGGCGCTTGTAAACGGCGCGACATTCAACGTTTCCATTCCGGTGGGCGCGCTACGCGTGATTATCGCTTACCCGGCGACGCTGCGGGATGTGAGTTCCATTCAGGACGTGAACGGCATGTCGGCGGAAATCAAGAGCGGGTTTACCAAAACAACCGTGCAGGTGGAGGGCGCGAACGGCGCGACGGCGATCGACTACAAGGTGTACACCATGGACTTTGCCAACGCCAACGACACGGCGAACACCTACAAGGTGACGATTTAACAAGGGAGGCGAGCAGGTATGGCTGAATTTGGAAAACTGAATTTCTCGGTTTCGTTTAATCCCACCAGCGCGTTTCCTTTGGATGCGCGCTCTTATTTTGAGACGCTGACCGAAGCGCAGGCGGCTGCGACCACGGCGGGCGAGGCGGGCAGCTCCACGACGACGTATTATTATGGCCAAACGCTGGTTGTGGTGGAGAGCGGCGTCGCCACGCTATATGTGATCCAGCCGGACAAGACGCTCAAAGCGGCGGGAAGCGCCGTGTTGGGCGACGGAAAGAGCATTTCCATTGTGGACGGCACCGTTTCCCTTGTCGGCTTTGATGCGGCGGAGACGGGCGCGCAGCCGCGCAAAAAAAAGAGCGACGGCACGATTGAGTGGATTAAGCCCGACACTACGACCGTTGAAGGTTTGCAGACGGCGGTCGAGGGCTGGAATCCGACGTGGAGAGCCTGCAAACCGCCGTGGATACGCTCACCGGCAACGGCGAAGGATCGGTGGACAAGAAGGTTTCCGACGCGGTGGCCGCAATCGTCAGCGGCGCGCCGGAGGCGTATGACACGTTGAAGGAGATTTCCGATTGGATCTCTTCGCACAGCGAGCGCGCTTCGGAAATGAACAGCGCCATCCAGCAAAACGCCGCGGATATTCTGAACAAGGTGGACAAGGTTGAAGGTTCGCGGCTGATGACTGAAGCCGAGGGCACTAAACTGGCCGGAATTGAGACGGGCGCGCAGGTGAACGCTATCGACGGCGTGGCCGAGGGCGAGCTGGTGATTTCACCGGAAGGCAAGGTGCTCTCCATCGTGGCGGTGGCACAGACCAAAGTGACTGGGCTTACGGACGCCCTGGCTGGAAAAGTGGACGCAGAGGAAGGGAAGGGCCTCTCCGAAAACGACTACACCACGGCAGAGAAGGAGAAACTGGCCGGGATTGCCGCCGGCGCGGACGCGAACGTGCTGGAGGTTATCAAAATAAACGGCACGGCGCTGCAAATTTCTGAAAAGGCGGCGGATATTCCCATTGCTACGGCGGAAGCTTTGGGCGTGGTGAAATCCTCGACGGCGGAGAACAAGGTAACGGTTGAATCGGACGGCACGATGACGGTCAATACGCTCAATATTTCCAAGCTGGTACAGACGGACGGCGATCTGCTGGTGCTTGACGGTGGGAACGCTTCCGGGCTTGCCGCGGTGGTCTGATAAACGGGAAGGAGAATCAAAATGGCTGAGAAAAACCTGGAATGTAAGACATATTTTGAAGGGCGACACATATACGGCACTGACGACGGCGAACCCCGTGCTGAAAAACAACGAGCCGGTGGTTGTGGTGGTTCCTGCGGATACCGGGGCGGTGCAGCAGGAACCGTGCATACTGCTCAAGATAGGCGATGGCACGACTGCGTTTAACGACCTGCCCTTTGTGGCCGGGCGCGCCGCGGACGTATATTCCTGGGCAAAAGCGGCGACCAAGCCGAACTACACGGCTGATGAAATCGAGGGCCTTGCCGATTATATCGCCGGGGAGATCGAGGACACGGATACCCAGTATCAGATCGTGGTGGACGAAAGCGATGACCACAAACTGAAGCTGCAATCACGACCCAAGGGCGGCCCTTCCTGGACGGATGTTACCACGATTACGCTTCCAGATGACTCATATGACGACGCCGAGGTGCGCGGCCTGATTTCGGCCAATACTTCGGCCATTGCCGTTCTCAACGGACGGGCGTGGGCTCGGTGGATAAGAAGGTAGCTGACGCGGTGGCCGCTTTGGTGAACGAAGCGCCCGAAGCGTATGACACACTGAAAGAAATTTCCGACTGGATTTCCAGTCATGCAGGCAGCGCGGGGGAGATGAACAGCGCCATCCAGCAGAACGCCGCCGACATCGACGACCTGGAGGCTGGCAAGGTGGATAAGGTGGAGGGCAAGCAGCTTTCCACAGAAGATTACACCACCACGGAGAAGGACAAGTTGGCCGGCACGCTGCGGGTGCGCAGGAGAACGTGATTGAAACCGTGCAGGTGAATGGGTCTCCGGTTTCGCCCACGGGCAAGATAGTCAATATCTCCGTGCCGACCGGCGCGCTGGCGAGCAAGAGCGAAGTGGCCGAAAGCGACCTGGCGGCAGCGCTGGCGAGCAAGAGCAATGCCAAGGCAAATACAAGCGATCTGGCAGCGGTGGCGACCAGCGGCAGTTTAAGTGATTTGACACAGCCTTCGGGCGACGTCATTATACTGTACGGCGGCACCGCAACAACAGTAATTTAAAAAGCGAGAGGACAAATTTAAACAGGCCGCGTCGTGAAAAAATGCCCACGACACGGTTTTGTTAAGGAGGAGGTTTCTTATGGCTCAAAAGACATACGACGGCAGAGTGATGCATAAGCGGGATGCGAGCGCGAATTGGACGAGCAATGACCCTGTGCTTCTGAACGGTGAAATTATTATTGTAGATACGCAGAGCGGGAGAGACACGGCTCAAAATAGGCGATGGAATGAAGAAGTATACCCAGATTCCGTTTGAAGACGAGGCCGTAAGGAGCCTGATTGCCAACAAGGCAGACGCAGAGCACAGCCATGATACGGCGACACAAAACCACGGCGGGATTTATGGGGACGCAGGACAAAATAAAGCTGGACGGCGTGGCGGAAAATGCTAACAATTATGTGCATCCAACAGCGCCTGAAGTAAACATATTCCCGCTGGAGGAGCGAGCGGGCAGATATTGCGTTGGTCGGCAAACGGGGAGGCGGTATGGGGAAACGAGGGCGTGACGAACCATGCGGCGGCGGAGGTGGCCACGGGCGGACGCTGGTGGACGGAAGACCCTATATACAGGCTGTCCGGCATGTACGCGGGCCGCTGACGAACGGGGCGCAGAACAACTTCCCTGGGTATTGCGCCCATCCATACGGTGATTCGCGCGGATGTTTCACCAGGGCGCGCCCGGACGGCTCGGAAGGCTACTGGTGGTTCCCTCGGCTGACATATATCAATTCGATTGGCGGCAGTTTGAATTATTCCGTTAGTTACCTTATCAACAACTGCCACAGCGAGCCGAGCCTGCGCGTGATTGTAGGCAGCGGAGCGGGGACGTGGGGACGGCAACTGGCGTACTGTATCGAGTACACCAAGGCGGTGGATGCGCCTACGTATTATCATTTGCCGTATCTGGTCCTGCCGTCGGCCAGATGGCTGCGTAGTATCTTCAGCAGCGAGTTTTCCAGCGGATACTACAACGTCTACGCATTTGGTGGAAGTGGGCGGGCGCTACTGGGCGTGCGCGGGAGGCGGACGCGGAGCGGTGGATACAGGTGCAGATGCCGTATAAGTTAAGGAACATGATCGTCAAGCTGACCAACCCGATTGGCGGCGGCAGTGAGGCGCAATATATGCCCGTGGCGGGAATCTTCCTGGGCAGCAACGACGGGAGCGCGTGGACGCAGCTCGGCGCGTTTGCGGACAGGCCGGCCACGGCGGGCGGCGTGACGGAGCATGTGCTGAACAATGCTGTGGCATACAAATACCTGCGGGTACAGATAACGCAACCAGGCGCTGGAATGTGGACCGGCTTTGGCGATATCCGTGTTCAGGGCGAAGTGGAAGCGGAAACTGACAGCTAATGAGAGGAGAGATATATATGGCGGTTATTATCGGAAGTGCGAGGATTGACGAACGCGGCAAGGCCAGCGGAGGCAAGGCTGGCGACCAGACGGGAAAAGAGGTAAGCACGCAGAATTGGTATAAGCATTCCAAGGGTTGGGTGTTGTTGAGGCCGAAGGACCCGGAAAAGGCGGCGAAAATCGCGCAGGCGATGCGCGCGGCCTGTGATAACCCGAATATTGGGTACGACCAATATCAAAACACCACGCTTTGGAACGCGGTGAAGGACAAAGGTTACGACCCGGCACTGGCGGATACGCCTTGTGAGACAGACTGCGCACGGTTGGTGCGGGTGTGCTGCGCCTATGCTGGAATCATGGCGAAGATTTCTACACCGCGACCGAAGTTGACAAGCTGATGGACACTGGCGAATTCGTGAAGTTTACGTCCAGCAAGTACACCAGCCAGAGCGACTATCTGGGCGCGGGGGATATTCTAGTAACAAAGACGAAGGGCCACACCGTCGTTGTGCTTACGAACGGCGGCAAGTATGACGGCGAAGTGGAAGAACCTTCCGTGCCGCTGGGCGCACGCATCTTGAAGAATGGCAGCGAGGGTAAGGATGTCGAAGATCTCCAGCGCAGGTTGAAGGCCGTTGGTTATAACCCGGCGAGATCGACGGCGAGTATGGTCCCGAACACGGCGTCCGCTGTCAAAGCGCTCCAGAAGGATGCGGATATTTTGGTGGACGGCGAATTTGGGCCGGACAGCTACGCGGCGCTTTTGGCCTTGGAAGTGGACGAAGACCCTGAATGATATTCCCTGAAACTCCCGGAGCCGACTGAAAAAGGCGACGTTGTTATTTCTTGGCGGTGATGCCTGGATTCGCGTCGGCCCGGTTCCCAGTACGACAAGGCGGGCCTTGCGGAAAACGGCGACAAGTTTACATACGCCAATCCGGACGAGTGGGTGCCGGTGCTTGTCAACGGTCGTATCCTCTGGATCAGCGGTAAGTACGCTAAGCGCGTCTAGAATGGAGGCGATGGCGTGACGAACGAGGAACTCACACAAAAAAATATGTCGACCTTGATGAACGCGTCACCCGGCATACGGAGCAGATTAAGACAGCATTTAATAGAATTGACGACGTTAAAAATCTGGCCGACAGCGTTCACAAGCTCGCGATCTCCGTGGAGATATTGACGCGGGAACAGCAGTCGTCAAATAGCAAGATTGATGAACTGGCTACGGACGTCGAGGAGATCAAAGGCCGTCCAGCGAAGAAATGGGACAATGTAGCTCTACTTTGCTCACGGTCATCATAACGGCCGTGATTACTTTTTATTTTGGCGAAGATCGGCATCAATTAAGGAGTGATATTTATGAGCAACAAAGTTTATGACGTGCTTAAATGGATCGCGCAGTATTTCCTGCCCGCGATCGGTACTTTATATTTTGCGCTGGCCGATACTTTGGGGACTTCCGTTTGCGGAAGAGATCATCGGAACCGTGGTGGCGGTCGACACTTTCCTTGGCGTGATCCTGGGGATCAGCACCGCGCAGTATACGAAGAAGCAGGCGGCGGAAGCAAGTAAGACGAAGTAGTTATATTTTCTAGACGCGCTCAGCTTTCACGGGTTGGGCGCGTCCTTATATTTTTGGAGGAGTTGATTTTTATTGATCGAGCGTGATAAAATTTACTCGTCAGAACGGCCTACCCGAGAAAAGGGAGGCAAAAGAATGATTCCTTTAGCGACCGGCATCAAGGAGTGGTTGGAACAATACAAAAGAAACTCTGTCAAAGTGGCTACGTATGATCGGCTGGAGACGTCTTACAACATGCTTTTGCGACATCCGATTTCCAACATACCCGACGAGGAACTGTGCACGGAGGATATTCAAGACTATGTGAACGACCTCGTATCGGAAGGGTACGCGCTTACGACAATTAGGAAGCAGTATTTCCTCATTCGGGCATATTTGAAGTTTTTCTGGTGATTGGGCGAATACACTCCCCCATCCATCAGGCCGTCAGATTGCCCGCTGAGTCGGTTGTGAAAAAGCGCAGGAAAGAAGTCGTGTGCTACACGGAAGACGAGCAGAGGGCCCTTTCTACGCGTTCTAAGGACGCACGAGAGGCCCGCCTATGCGATTACTCAACTCATATTGGAGACGGATTGCGTGTCGGCGAGGCGCTCGCGCTATGTTGGGAAGACGTTTTGTGGCACAGAAAGGCGATTTCGATCAACAAGACGATGGTTCGTATAGCGAATCGGAGAACGATGCTCGTTCAGAATGGTGCAAAATCGTATACGAGCAACCGCGTTATTCCTTTGAACGAGTCGGCTTATCGCCTTCTATCGGATATGCACGAGTTGACAAAGTGCAAGAGGAGTTATATTTTCGTCAATCGATATGGTGAGCCGCTGACATACGAAGCTGTTCGGTATCAAGTCCAATTCGCTTGCGCGAAGGCAGGAGTTCTATATTCGGGAATGCACCTCTTCAGACACACTTTCGCGACTAATTGCTACAAACGCGGATGCGATGTTAAGATTTTGTCAAAACTGCTTGGACACGCGGATGTTGCAATAACATACAATACCTACATCCATTTATACGGAGATGCGTTGGAAGAAATGCGAAAGGTGATTGGCTAACCATAACAAAAATGTGCAACCCGATTGCGGCGGATTGCACAAAGTTTCTGGCAGGGGCAGAAGGACTCGAACCCTCAACAAAGGTTTTGGAGACCTTCACGATCTTACCGTATATAGTATAGCACATTCAACGAAAAAACACAATATATAGTAGGCTGTTCTGACACCTCGAATTTAGACATTTTTTGTAAAAGCGTTTATGCACCATTTTATGCGCGCGATTTTTGCAACTCATCTTTATTTTTCTTCGGGTTTTATATACAATTTACGTTGAGGTGTGGCTCGATGATACGACCTGGAGAAGATATTTGTCCTCGCTGTGGAGAAGAACTGAAATACTACGACAGAATACGTAGGATCGTCCGCTTTGGAGGATCTGAGGTCGAATGGTTGAAGATCAGGCGCTATATTTGCCTAGGTTGTGGACGTGTACATAACGAGCTTCCGTGGATATTGATCCCTTTCAAACAGTACAGTTCTGAAGTGATTCGCGGGTTTATATTTGGCGAATTGACTTCGGACGATCTGCGGTTTGAGGATTATCCATGTGAAGCTACGATTCGATACTGGAGGGCTCATCCCCCACATAGTTCTGTTTAACAGGCGGATATTTTTAATCTAGAATAGAGGTGAACACTATAAGGGAGGATCGAACATGACTACGAGAATCAGACCGGAACTTTCCAAGAGGAATCCTTTTTGGCTCGACAGGCATCGCTACTATGAGTTGAAGCACTTGCTTTTGCAGTACCCGCTTTGGAAAAAGGAGCTTTCCATACTTGACGGGTTTGGGAGCAAGTCCAGATCTATCATTGGTACGAGACTGCTCACGGATATTTCTGATCCGACGTTTGAAAAGGCGGAGGCGCGGCTATATTTTTTCCAACCGGATAACAATGGTGGAACAGGCTGCGTTTGATGCCGATCCCGGACTCATGGAGTATATTTTGCGGGCTGTGGTTGGTGGATACGGGCAATGAGAGTCTAAGGACGAAGTATGATATTCCGTGTTCCAAAGATACTTACTACGATTTGTACAGACGATTTTTTTCTGGCTGCTCAGTCGTTCGCGAAAATAACAGGGGTGTAATGGAAACCAAATTTAAGGAGGTATTTTTATGGCGTTCGATACTACGATTCTTAAGGTTCAATTGGACGAGGGCATTAGTCATCTGACCTACTACAAAAACAGCGGTCAATTGTGCTGTGGAGGAGTTGGTTCGGATGGTGTCAGATGCCATTCCGAATCATTTTAACCGAGAGATGAGAGTAGCGTTTGCCCAGGAGGTATTCCTCCAAGCGGCGACCAAAGTTCAGGAAGAGCTCTAACAAGGGCTCTTTCTTTTTTTCAGGACGCAGGTGACCAAAAACTATATTATTATGGAGGTGCCGGTTATGTGGGAGTGGTTAATTATCGTTGGACTTCTTGGGCTGGTTGTGGGGTTTATATTTGGCGTGTACGCGGTCTATCATCGCCTAAAAGTCGGAACTCTTCGTGTGGATCAGTCCGATCCGTTCGATGAGCCTTACTTATTTTTGGAGCTTTCCAAGCCTGTCAACTATGTGATGGGCAGAAAAGTAGTCGTGATGGACGTCAAGGTTGAAGACTATATTCCGCGAAATTAACATCACCTATTATGGAATCTATATTTGGAGGTGAATATTTTGACGAGACAAACTAGGAAACTACTGGACGAGAGGATTGAACGGGAAATCGAAATATTGGATTCGCTTTCTCCAGGCGACAAAGGGTATTTGGAAGCGACGAATAGGTTGGAAACGCTCATCAAGGCTAGATATGACACCGTCGATAACGGTGTCTCGAAATGGTTGAAGCTGGGCGTTGATATACTGGGTATCGGCGCTCCGCTGATCTTTTATGGCGTTTGGATGAGACGCGGTCTTGAGTTCGAGAAGACCGGCGCATTCTCATCTTCAGTATTCCGCGGGCTAACTTCGAAATTTAGACCAACAAAATAAGGACCGATTGAGAGAGCTCTTACACGGGCTCTCTCTTTTGTTTTTATGCGCTACCACTTTAAGAAGCCCGCTATATTTTCAAGCTTGTACGGACGAACTCATATTTGCGATCATCCGGTCTACAACAGATGTACACTTTATGAGATCGGTGATAAAGGTCTGGCCGTGATCCAGCAGAGGTTTGATCCATCCGACAAGTCAACGAAGTGGACGGAGATTGATCCGTGGTTTACGGACGTTTTATATTTGCATCCGAAGTTCAAGCGATTCTTCGATGAGCACGCCGGGAGAAGATTGGAGATATTTATCCGACCGTGACACTTCGACAGATCATGTGGGCTCTTAAGATGAAGCCGCTGAAAAGGGAGCGATGGGAAACCGTCTTTGACCGGCGAGATATTTGATTCGCGAAAAACGCAAGGATTATTATGGAAGCCAAAATTGAAGGAGGCTATACAACATGAATGATGGTAAAATTTTGACCTATAACGAAATGCTTGAGGGTAAAGTAGAAGCGAGTGAAATAACCAAAGACGTCATCGATGCGGTGGCGACTGAGGCCGTTAAGATCGTATTCGAAGAGTATCGAGAGTTTCCCCAAAGGGAAGGAAATTCTGTCAGTAATGTTAGAGACGTGGAAGGTAGCGGCTTCCAAACTCGAAGAGCTCTTGTAAGGGCTCTTCTTTTTTCTCACAAGGAGGCGCATATGAACAAATCTCTTATTTTGACCTGCTTGGGTGCAGCAGGAACGGTTGGAACGGCGATTCTGGCCGCATGGGGAGCGCCAAGAGCAAAGGCGAGGAAAATCGCAGCAACGGTGAAGAAAGGAGATGAGTTGACAAAGAAAGAGTCGGTCGTAGCACAGGCTCCGGCATATTTGCCGGCTATCGGAGCGGGTCTGGCGACGCTTCTGTGCATATTTGGAGCCAACGCTTTGAACACGAAGCAGCAGGCATCGCTTGCAAGCGCATACGCGATGCTGGAGCAAACGTTCCGGGCCTATCGGAAGAGCGCGATGAATCTGTATGGGGAAGAAGCCGATGAAGAGATTCGAAAAGGCTTTCTTTCCATGCGCAGATGAAGTCGGGCCGTCCGACGAAGAAGTTATATTTTACGAAGAGCACTACGCCAAATTCTTTTTGAGAGAACGAAGGAGGAAGTTCTTTCTGCCGAGTATCACTTCAATCGGAACTTCGTGCTCCGAGGATACGCAAATCTCAACGAATTCTATGATTTTCTCGGTCTTGACCACACCGAGTATGGCGAGAAGCATGGCTGGTCGGTCGGAGCCGGCGAAGCCGCTTACGGATATTCGTGGGTAGACTTCGAACATAAAAAGCTGGATATGGATGATTTCGAGTGCTGGATCATCCACTTCCCTTGCGCTCCGACGAAGGACTATTTGGACGCAGATTTCTGATTCGCGATATTTTCAAATGGTGTTATGGAAAGGAGGTAGTAACTTATGAAACTGAAGCTGATTGGAATCGGGCTTTCATTGCTCGGAGGATTGATTGGACTTGCCGAAACAATTCTTCGAGACAAAAAGTCTGGATGAAAAGGTTGAGCAGGCAGTGCGTAAGGTGCTGTCTAAAAACTAGAAGAGGGGCCGCAAGGCCTCTTTTTCTTTTGCAGGGGTGAAAGAATGACTTGTTCCAAAGCGGTGGAGATCATCAAAACTACAAGAAAAGATATTTGTTTCCGCCGCGGGCGAACTGGAGCGATTATCAATTTCGTTTGCGGAGTTATGGTCGATATTTTGCTGACAAGCTTGTCGACATGCTCTGCGAAGCGCCAATTGGCACCGATCCCATATTTATCGTCGAGAGACTTGAGGATTCTATCGACGACTGGATGGCGAAGTGCGATTGGCAGGTGCAATACCGTTTCGGAGCGATCTCGCTCGAAGCCATAAAGGGATATTCACGAGCTGCTTTTGTGGCTCGACGACAAAAAGGAGGTAGTAAGACAAAATGGGAACATTTGGAAGATTTCTCAAATCGGCAGGGCTATTTCTGGACAAGCACCGTCCGGAAATTCTTACCGGCGTAGGAATCGGCGGCATGATCGGCACGGTTGTCCTTGCTGTGCGGGGGACGCCTAAAGCCGTGTTACTGCTCGAAGAACGAAAAAAAGGAGGAAAACGTCGAGAAGTTGACACCGCTTCAGACGATCGAGACGGCGTGGAAGTGTTATTCCTTCCGCCCTTACAGGGGCGTTGTCGATCACCTGCATCATTGGAGGCAGCGTGATCGGGTATCGTCGGACGGCAGCGCTTGCGGCCGCTTGCACGATCGCCGAAAACAGTCTCCAGACCTATCAACAGAAGGTCATCGAGACGATTGGTGAAAAGAAAGAGGTCGCGATCCGGGATGATATTTGCAAGGAAGAAATCGCGAAGAATCCCGTTATCGAAAAAGGAAGTTGTTCTTACAGGATGCGGGAATTTCTCTTCTACGATCCGATGTCGGGAAGATATTTTCGCTCTGATATCGAGCACATCAAGAAGGCGGTGAACGAACTCAACAGGCACATGATTGCTGATATGTATGTGTCACTGAATGAGTTTTTTACGATGAAATCGGCCTTACGCACAATGAGGTCGGCGATATTCTGGGATGGAACGTGAATCGCGGTCTTATCGAGATCCATTTTTCGGCGCAGATTGCGGAGGATGAGAAAACCCCGTGCCTTGTGCTCAACCATGAAATAGCGCCGATGTACAACTATCAGTATGTATGATGCCGTTCGCGAAAAATGCAAGCGGTATTATGGAAACCCAATAATATTTAGGAGGTACTAGAAATGGAAGACAAGATGGAAGTAATCGAGAACACTGTCGACACAATCAGTGACGTGGCGAACTCTACGCGACTGGATGTCAAATCTGTTGGGGTTGGTATTGGCGTAGGCGGAGCGCTGGCTGCGGCTGGCGTATTCGTCTGGCGCAAATTTATCAATCTAAGTTGATTGAACACCGCCGCAAGAAGAAGCTTGCGAAAGCTAAGTGTGTAGGTGGAGACGATATTCCGGAAGACATCGAGAAGGAGTACCCCATCAAATAGTTGATGGGAGTTTCCAGAAGGAGGGGCGTCTTTACAGACGCTCTTCCTTTTTATTTTTTGGAAGGAGGGTCTGAATGGAAAACTACCCGGGCAACTCTGACAGATCCAAGAAGGAGCCGGAGCGAAAGAAACTGGAGAAAGTCGTTTCCGGCGAAGTGAAAGCGAAGAAGGGGTTGAGTGAGTCGTTTATATCCGGCACCCCGCGAAATGTAGTTTCAAATCTGCTGACGGACGTGCTGATCCCGGCAGCGAAGAAGACAATCGTCGACATGGTGAACAACGGCATCAGCATGCTCCTCTACGGCGAGACGGGGCGCGTGAGCAAATCCTCGAATCCGGTTTCGCGCATATCCTATCGGGATTATTACGACAACCCACGCCAGCGGTCTGAGCCGGCGCGGACCTCCAGATCTGCTTATGACATCGAGCAGATCATATTTCCGTCTCGTGGAGACGCTGAGGCAACGCTGGCAGCGATGGAAGACATTATCGACCGTTATGACGAAGTGACGCTGGAGGCGTTCTACGAACTGGTCGGCAAACCGGAACTCATTCGCCACACCGATTGTAAGTACGGATGGCGAGACTTGTCTATGGCATATTCTGACGCAACAAGGGACGGTTATATTCTCAGACTTCCGAGAATGAAGCCGCTGGATAGGTGATATTTATGAACAAACCAGATAAAAACGGATGTTATTCGCTTTCCGGACGCGAGTATTACGCGCTCAGAGAGCTTTTCGCCGCGGTGGACGGCTTTAACCGCAACGCATGCGAACTTGAAAAGCGGGTAAGGACGATCCCGAACGGGTATCGCGACCTGCGGATGCTCCAGTCTGTCTCCGCGAAACTCATGCGGGATATTTTGGAGACGGTTCCCGTGAAGAAACTCGCTCAAATCAGGCGCGAGCTTGAAAACTCAGAGATGGTCCTTCGGGTAAAGCCCGTAAACCCGAAGGAAAACGAATACGACGACAATCTGACCTATGCCCCACAGCAGGCTTTCGAGCGCATTTGCCGTAAGGCAATCGAACTTGAGTGTTTCTGTTGCGAGAAGAAGGCCCGTGAAGCGAAGAAGTGCCAGCTTCGCAAGGACATCGAGGACACATACATGTTTGATTACCCGAACAACGGCAAGGCGTGTCCGTTCGCCGGGGCAACGTTCGATTGGGAGGAGAAGAGCGATGGTACTGACGGAGAAGCCTGAAATGGTAAATCACCCGGCGCATTACCAGTCGGAAAAGGGCATTGAAGTTATTGATGTGATGGAAGCATTCACGGAAGGGCTTGGCGGCATCGAGGCTGTCGATACGTCGATGGTCATCAAGTATATTTGCCGCTGGAAACAGAAGGGCGGTATTGAGGATCTGCAAAAAGGCTGAGTGGTACCTGAATCATCTCATCAATCATATTTCCAGGAGGGCAAATGAGCATTTTCAATTCAATCGCTACTACCTTTATGGGATCGCCGCGTCCGCTAAACAACACAGCCCCGAGATCCTCATCGTCGGCGGCATTATTGTGGCATCGGCACGGTGGTGCTGGCTTGCCGGGCGATTTTGAAAGCCGACGAAGTCGTCAAGGAAGCGAAGAGCAGCCTTCAAAAGTCGCCGAGTGCCAGAATACGATGACGCCGGAAGAATACAGCGAGGAAGACGCTGAGAAAGACCGCCGGACGATTTATATTCAGACGGCCGTCAAGGTGGCCGGTCATTATCTGCCCGCGGTTGGTTTGGGCATCCTCTCTCACCGGCATCATCAAGAGCCACGATATTTTGAGCAAGCGCAACGTAGCGTTGGCGGCCGCCTATGTCGCAGTAGATACCGCGTTCAAGGAGTATCGCGGACGTGTGAAGGAGGCGCTCGGTGAGGAAATCGACGAACAACTTCGATACGGTCTTGTGACCAAGGAAATCGAAGAGAAGGTCGTTGATGAGAAAGGCAAGGAAAAGACGGTCAAGAAGCAGGTGACCGTCTGCGAAGGCGGGCCGAGTTTATATTCTCGTTTTTTGATGAAGCGAATCAGAACTTCATAAACGTCGAGGGAACGCCTGAGTTCTTCATCGAGGGGCAGGAGAAGTACTTGAACGACCTTCTCAGGGCGAAGAAGATCGTATATTTGAACGACGCCTATGGGGAACTTGGCTTCAAGCCGAGCAAGGCTGGAGCAATCGTCGGCTGGGTCTACGATAAAGATGGTATGGAGGGCGATAATTATATTCGAATCCGGAAAAAAGTGGGTCGATGTCCCCGTCGAAAATACGATGACGGGAGAAACTGTCTATGACAAACGGCTGATCGTCGACTTCAACGTTGACGGTCCGATCTCGACCATGCCGTGAAGATCGGCTTGATGGATAAAAACTAAGGGAGGTGCTTCTGATGAAAGCCGTCCTGTCCTGCCTGCTCGCTACGGTGGCGGGCGTTTTCTTTGTTGGAGGCGTGTCGATTCTGGCGGACAAAGGAGCTTGATATGGGATATTTTGAGCATTTTCTTGATTTGGTGGACGCAATGCTGGATACGAAGCGGAAGCGTCACATTGCGGGTGGTATCATGCTCAGCGCCTCTCTCCTCTTTGGAGGGCTGGCGCTGACGGTCGTTACGATCAAGGATTAAGGGGGATATTTTCATGCGTCAACTTTGCAACGCCACAGTGATTCGCGGGAATGGTAAGGACGTCGAGGTCATCGTCAATGGCTTTAAGGACAAGGCCCTCGAAAACGAACGCGAGCGGGCGCATTACATCGAACATCGGCGCAACCAGCTTCTTGGTTCGAAGCTGGGAGAGGTAAAAGACCTGTTCACGGGTCAATTCGGGATATTTGAAAAAGATCAAGGAAAAGCTCATTGTCGCATGGGCCACGATCTGGGTGTGTGGTGAGGAACTCGGATTGTGGGCCTGGGAGGAGGAAGATCGATGAAAGCGGGTTATATTTTCAGTTTTATCGCGGGCGCGGCTGTCGGAGTTTTCGCCGGATTCAAACTTTCGGAAACAAAGTATCAGGCGAAGATACAGGAAGAGATCGCTTCCGTCAAAGAGGCGTTCAGAAACAGGAAAGTTGATATTTCCAAGTTTGCTCCGAAAGAATCTAAGAAAGTCGACGATTTCCTCGACGAAGTATCTAAAAAGTATTCAAAAACCCGAGCAAGAAGTGCGGAAAGTACCATACTCGACGATGTACAAAGAGTCCTCCAAGCAGAGCGAAGAGGAGCGCGTCATCGTTGAAACCAAGATCGGCGAAGCGAAGAAAGGTCCGTATGTGATCTCTCCCGACGAGTTCGAGAAGATCAGGAATACGAGCAGATCAGCCTTATCTATTATGCCGACAACACGCTCGCGGACGATGAAGACATGGTGATGGACGAAGAAGAAATCGAGCGCACCGTCGGCATGGATTCGTTGACGCGGTTTGGTGAGTACGAGCCGGATTCCGTCTTCGTCCGCAACGACGAATTGAAGACGGAGTACGAGATCCTTCTCGATCAGCGTCCATATTTTGAGGTGCTGAAAGAGAAGCCCTATTTTGAGGAGGGATGACGAATAAGTTCCGATGTATATTTTGAGCAACTCTGCTCGTTTATCGGAGGAGCGGGGCCATACGGTCCCCCCTTTCTCCACTATTTGGATGATAAGCCGTTCACTTATATTTTGAAAATGGACGTCAATCGCGCAGCGGACGGGCTCAATCTTCGCGAACGGCTTGGTTTTCAAAGTGGTAATCTTGCAGCATATTTGAAATGATGGTCGCTCTGGCTGTTCGCTGCGAGGAACATATTATGACCAACGATGAGATCGGCGACCGAACACCCCTTTGGTTTTGGGGAATGATTGGAAATCTCGGCCTTCACGAGATGACCGATGATATTTTTTGACGAAAGGGTCATTGACGAAGTCGTCGAAAGATTCTTGACCCGCGATTATTCTTACAACGGTCGCGGAGGTCTTTTCTATGTAAAGCAAACCGAGAATGGACATGCGCGACGTGGAGATTTGGTACCAAATGATGTGGTACTTGGACGAGGAGATAAAAGGAGGCGAAACCATGTGCAGGCTGGAAGGTAAGTTTGTTATATTTGAGGCGATCGTCGTTGCGGCGGCCTTCATTTTCAACAAAAGTTCAAGGAACTTGACAAGCGCATTGCGGAACTCGAAAAGAAGTAGGAGGTCGGAAAATGGATGGTCGACTTTCTTACGATCAACACACGTTCGAAGAAAAAAGGGGTCGTTGAGATCTATCCGAAGTTTATCATCGGAAAGAGCAACGATCTGATGATCCGGGGAGGCGATTTTTACGCGGTCTGGCTGGAGGAGAAGGGCCTGTGGTCTACGGACGAACAGGATGCGCTCCAGTTGATCGACCGCGAGCTGGATATTTTCGCGGAGAAGAACGGCAAGTATCAGGACGCGGACGCGCGTTCTCCACATGTGGGACTCCGAGAGCGGCATGATCGACTGCTGGCACAAGTATTGCCAAAAACAGATGCGCGATTCCTTTCACATGCTGGACGAAAAACTTATATTTGCCAATGACAAGGTTCTCAAGCGCGATTATGCCAGCAAACGCCTCCCTACCCGCTAGAAGAAGGCGAAACGCAGGCGTGGGACAGGCTTGTAAGTACGCTATATTCCGAAGAAGAGCGTCACAAGATCGAATGGGCCATCGGCTCGATCGTTTCCGGGGATTCGAAGAAGCTACAAAGTTCATGGTGCTTTATGGCGCGGCGGGTACGGGCAAATCAACGATCCTGAACGTGATCCTGAAGTTGTTCGACGGCTACACGGCGATATTTGACGCACGGGCGCTCGGCTCGTCGAGCAGCAACTTCGCGTTGGAATCGTTCCGTAACAACCCGCTCGTGGCCATTCAGCACGACGGCGATCTGAGCAGGATCGAGGATAATACCCGGCTCAACAGCCTTGTATCCCATGAGACGATGATTGTCAACGAGAAGTTCAAATCGACATATTCCAGCCGCTTCAAGTGTTTCCTCTTCATGGGCACGAATAAACCAGTGAAGATCACGGATGCGAAGTCCGGTTTGATCCGAAGGCTGATCGACGTCTCCCCACCGGGCAAAAACTTGGCGCGAAGGAGTATCACGCGCTCATAAAGCAGATCGATTTTGAACTTGGCGCCATTGCGTATCGCTGTTTACAGGTATATTTGGCCGACCCCGCCTATTACGACGGCTATGTCCCACTCAACATGCTCGGAGCCTCCAACGATTTCTACAACTTCGTTGAGGATTCCTGGTATATTTTCAAGAAGGCGGATGAAACGAGCCTCAAAAAAGCGCTTGGGCGATGTACAAGACGTACTGCGAGGAGGCGAAGGTCAGTTATCCGTACACGCAGAGAGCGTTCAAAGAGGAACTGAAGAACTACTTCCGCGAGTACAAGGAACGATATTCGACCGAGGAAGGCTCGCGTATCCGAAGCTACTACAAGGGTTTCCTTTCGGAAAAGTTCAGCGAGCAGGAGGAAGAGGAAAAGCCGGAGCCAAGACATATTTCGTGGCTCGATCTCGAAGAAATGGATTCCATATTTGACCGCGAGTGTGCGAAGTGTCCGGCGCAATACGGCAATGAAAGCGAAGCCCCGACGTTCAAATGGGACAATGTGAAGACCATTTTGGAGGATTTGGACACGCGCAGACTCCATTACGTGCGTGTTCCCGAGAACCACATCGTCATCGATCTGGATATTCGCGGACGGGACGGGCAAAAGTCGCTGGAACGAAATTTGGAGGAAGCCGCGAAGTGGCCGCCGACATACGCTGAGTTAAGCAAAGGCGGAAACGGGCTACATCTCCATTATATTTACACGGGCGATCCAAAGAAGCTGAGCCGGTCTACGACGATCAGATCGAAGTGAAGATATTTACCGGCAAAAGCTCGCTGCGAAGAAGGCTGTCAAAGTGTAATCGGCTTCCAATCGCCAGCATATCTTCGGGGCTTCCGTTGAAGGAGGGATCAAAAACGGTCAATTTTGAAGGGTTAAAGAGTGAAAAGGCGCTACGGACGGTGATCAAGCGCAATTTGAACAAGGAATACTTCCCCAACACGAAACCGAGCGTCGACTTTATATTTAAGGCGCTGAATGATGCCTACAACAGCGATCTCCATTACGACGTAAGCGACCTGCTAACTCCGGTGATGGCCTTTGCCGCCGGAAGTTCGAACCAATCCGAGTATTGCCTGAAGCTGGTGAGCAAGATGCCTTTCAAGTCGCGGGATATTTCCGAGGCGGTTTCGGACGCGGATGCGCCGTTGGTGTTTTACGACGTCGAAGTCTTCCCTGAATCTCTTTCTCGTCAACTGGAAATTTGCCGGCGAGGGTAAGAACGTGGTGCGCATGATCAACCCCCAAACCGGCGGAGATCGAGGAATTGATGAAGCACAGGCTGGTGGGCTTCAACTGCCGGAGGTACGACAATCATATTTTGTATGCGAGGCTAATGGGCTACACAAACGCCCAACTCTACAAGTTGTCTCAGAAGATCGTCGAAGGAAAGTCTAAGGACGTATTTTTCGGCGAGGCGTACAATGTGAGTTATACCGACGTATATGACTTCAGTTCGAAGAAACAAAGCTTGAAGAAATTCGAGATCGAACTGGGCATCCACCATCAGGAACTTGGATTACCGTGGGATGAACCTGTTCCAGAGAAACTTTGGCAGAAGGTCGCTGAGTATTGCGACAACGACGTGATCGCTACCGAAGCGGTGTTCAACGCCCGGCAGTCGGATTTTCTTGCGCGCCAGATACTGGCGGATGTGGCAGGTATGACAGTGAACGATACAACGAACAGTCTTACCACCCGAATCATATTTGAAAGAGCCGAAATCCGCAGGATCAGTTCAATTACCGTAATCTTGGAAAACCAGTGCGGCCTTAGATTCGCGATATTTACAGGGGTATTGTGGAAACAAATCTAAGGAGGTTTTGGTATGTGGTCTAAGGTTTATGATTGGCTCTGGAATTTTTTAAGTAGTCTGGGCGGACTTATAAGCTGTATTGTTTTTATTCCATTTGCAGTAATAGCAATGATCAGCGATATGTTTGTTCCCAACAATCCGATTTTCCGGTGCTACGATAGAATCGTTACAGCAATATCAAAATTCATACTGGACTTTTTCGAGGAAAGGGGGAGATTAACACTCCCTCTTTTCTTTTTTCTTGACGCTTTTCGCTGGGCTGGGGTATAATAGAGAAAAGGAGGCGAGCGCTTTGGACGAGTTGGAGGACGATCTGTTCTGTCTCAGGCTTTTAGAAGAGGCTCGCAACGATCCGAGAGAAGAATTTGAGGATTTTGATATTTTTTGCCGAACGGGTAAAAGCAAACTGGGTATGATTTGAAAGGAGCGTTCGTAATGGAATATATCAGGCCTTCGACAGACCTTCGAGACCATTACAGCGAGATTTCCAGAGATTGCCGGGAATCGCGCGAGCCGGTATTTATTACGGTAGACGGACGCGAAGATACCGTCATCATGGGTTCCGCCGTTTTTCGCAGGATGCGCTCAGCTTGAGCTTTACGAGCTCCTTGCAAAAAGGCGAAGAAGATATTCGCAATGGAAGAGTTGAGCCTTTCGAAGGTACGTTCGACGAATTCAGCAAACGACTGATGGAGCGATGGAATAATGGATGAGAAAGTTTATCGCATCTACAAAACGAAACAGTTCGCTTATCAGTTTGATGACATCGGTTTTTTATATTGCAGAGGGTGCCGGAGCGCCAGAACCGGCGTTGGACCATATGCGCAGAGTCGAGGAAGCAGTATCAAAGTTGGCATATTTTTTCCAAACCGTGGCAGCCGGCCGCGAGACGCATTGCTTCGGATGCAGGGATACCGATACATCATCGTTGGAAGGCATTTGATATTTTACAAATGTCAGGAAGAAGAACGGCGCGTCATCATAGTGGCAATAATCGACAAACATAGGAAATACGAAGAATTGCTATAATTTATAATTTCGTTGGAGCTCCGCAAGGGGGCTCTTTTTATTTTTAGAAAGGAGAAGATCGAATGGAGTATCCGTACAAGGAAGTTCACTTCCACGACTACTGTGTGAAGTGCAAGTATTACGACCGAAAAGAAGAGGAAGATCCGTGCTTCGAATGTCTCGAAAACCCGGTGAACTTATATTCTCATAAGCCGCTGAAGTTCAAGAAGTCAGAGAAACTTATCAAAGGAAAGAACAAATGAGCAGAGTATTCAACGAACTTGGTCAGCCGGTCTATCGGAATTATATTCCCGGGAAGCGTTACCGGCCGGGTGGAGCGTGGAACCGTTTTTCCCGGGATACACGTTCGACCACGGAAAGTCGCTCTATTGGGGCGAAGAAGTTGGCGAAGGAGGGTATGTGTATGCTGAGCCTGGTATGTATCGGGCTGTTGCTCTTCTTGATATTGCCTCGATGCATCCGAGCAGCATTATGGCTGAGCGGTTGTTTGGCGATATTTATACTGCTCGATTTGGCGATATTCTTGCTGCTCGTCTTGCTATAAAGCACGGCGAGTTCGAGAAAGCGGAGAAGATGCTGGACGGCAAGCTCGCGCCATATTTGAAGGATAAGGACGCGGCGAAGAATCTGGCGCAGGCGCTGAAGATAGCCATCAACTCGGTTTACGGCCTGACTTCCGCCGGTTTTGACAATCCTTTCCGCGACAAGAGGAACATCGACAACATCGTCGCCAAGCGTGGCGCGCTGTTCATGGTGAACTTGAAGCACGCCGTACAGGATCAGGGGTTCACCGTGGCGCACATCAAGACCGATTCCATCAAGATACCCAATGCCACGCCGGAGATCGTCAAATTCGTAATGGACTACGGCAAGGAATACGGATACACATTTGAACACGAGGCGACGTATGACCGCATGTGTTTGGTCAACGACGCCGTTTATATTTGCAAGTATGCGGCGTTGGAACGGTGTTACGAGCTATACGGAAAGGAGTATGTGGAATCTGAAAAGGATATTTGTAAAGAAAACAAAAAAGCATCCTCTTACATGGAGCGCCACAGGCACGCAGTTTCAAGTCCCTTACGTGTTCAAGAAGTTATTTTCCAGAGAGCCGATCGAGTTTGACGACTTGTGCGAAACCAAGTCCGTCTCGACGGCTTTATATTTGGACATGAACGAGGGGCTGCCTGAGGATGCGCACAACTACAAGTTTGTCGGTCGGGTCGGGCGGTTCTCCCCCATCAAAGCCGGATGCGGAGGTGGGTTGCTTCTGCGCAAGACGGACAAAGGATATTCCGCCGCAACAGGCTCGAAGGGATACCGCTGGATGGAATCCGAAGAAGTCAAAAACTCGGGAAAGAGAAGGATGTGGACAGGTCTTACTACGACCGGCTGGTAGACGAAGCCGTAGAGACGATCTCGCAGTATGGTGACTTTGAGCAGTTTATATCCTGATTCGCGTTTTTTGCAATGCCTCTTATGGAAGAGATTCCGAATGAGAAATCTAAGGAGGTAGCAAAATGTACAACGAACGAGTTATCTACGGTTTTACAGACGACTATCATGTGGTGGCATACTGGATATTAAAGAATGATCCCGATCCATCGATCGGTCATCTCAGAAGTATGGCTAACAAATTACAGTTAGCATATCCAAGAGTGACCAAAACATGGGCGGTAGACAACGAACCAGTTGTTAAACATGGATACATGTCTGCTAAGAAAGGTGGACTCGAAGACCGAGTACTCTTTAAGGTACTTCTGGAAGAGCAAGGAGTTCGGATATTCTAACCGACCGGGAGGAGATTTACAAAGTCTCTTCCCTTTTATTTTTGCATTGGAGGTGCGAGGTTGTACACATTGGAATGGTGGGGTATCGCGTTGATCCTACTGGTTGGCTATCTCATCGGATATTTCTTTTTGGGAAACGGGAAGCGTTAAACAACGATGAGATCGACACAAAGACGTTTATCGAACTTCAAAAGTATGAGATCGACCGCAAGTATCAGGCGGAGCTTCTGAAGAAGCAGATCGAGGTCGCGCAGAAGAAAAAAAGGAGGAGCAAAATGAAGTATCGGAACATTGACAACATTTGCATCGAACATGCTCATATTCTTTTCCGAAATTTTTCCGGGGAGGAAGGCCGGTACAATGCAGCGGGAAAACGGAATTTCTGTGTGGTTATTGAAGACCAAGAGTACGCCGAAAAACTTCTGGCGGACGGCTGGAATGTAAAGACACTTCGCGCCCGCGATCCTGATGGCGAGGATCTTCTTTATATTCAGGTGGCCGTGTCATTCGACTATGTTCCGCCGAAAGTCATGCTCATTACCAGTCATGGGAAGAGGATGCTTGATGAAGACACGGTGGGCATGCTTGACCACGCGGATATTTCCAACGTTGACGTCGTCATTCGCCCGTATCAGTGGGAAGTGAACGGCAACGAGGGTGTGAAGGCATATTTGAAGTCGATCTATGTGACGATTGATGAAGATGAATTTGCGGACAAGTACGCTGATGATCCAGTTTCGGAGGAAGCGCCTTTTTAAGGAGGGATATTTGTGATTCTGATAGAGACGATTGCTGATTCAGCAACCCATCTCGTACATGTATACAAGCCTGAGCAGAAAAAGCGCAGAACGCCTTACGAGGAAGCGCTGGAAGATCTCGCAAATTCTATCATCCTTCAGGCGGTGGATGATTACGCGAAGGCGCGGATACGAAAAGATCACAAGGTCATGGCGGATTGCGTCGAGTTCTTCAACAGCGATTGGTACAAGGCGCTGTGTCCGCTGATGGATAACGACGCTAAGACGATCCTTGGATTGATACATAAATACTACAATCCATATTCTGTGAGGGGGAACATAATATGAAGAAGGTATACGATAAAACGATTACCCGTCTCGCTGAAATGAGCCGCGCCTGCTATATGCATGCTACCGAAGTTGCCGATGAAAAAAAGAAAGGGAATTATGGTTCGAACAAGGCCGAGAGTTTTCTGATATGATGGATAAAGCTGCTCAAAGAAAAAATGAGGAAGGGACTAATGGAACTTACAGTGTTATCAATTCTTATTGGGATCGGCATAGATCGGATTATCCATAACAAGTGAATGGTATGAAAAAAGTCGGGGTTCATCTCCGGCTTTATGCGGCCCGTTTTGGCCGTGAATCAAATTATATTCACAATCTAATATTCAGTTTTAGAGGTGGAAACCGCTTTGTCTTGGTGGTTGGTTAGTTCGAAAGACGTTTATAGTTTGACATCCGACTGAATCCCCAAACCCCTAACGCCACGAGTCCGACACCTTTCAGGACATTACATAGCGTTTCGAATTGGCCGTCGGTTGCTGCTTTATCCATTCTCTCGGCGGCAAGATCGGCGTATTTGAAGCATCGCTCCTGTTCCTCTCCGGTCAGCTCTGTACCGCGCTGGAAGAGAAACTCACTGGTTTTGCGATGCGACTCAATCGCTTCTCTGTTTCGATCAGAAAAAGTGGAATAAAGAAGATCAAACAGTTCTTTCGTATTGCATTCCTCCTTTTGAATGCGGCTCCCACCTCTAATTATATTCATGCTGTCAAGACCTGTCAAGATTTGGAGGGAGTGAAACGTTCAGCCTCTACGATTACCAGAAGGAAGCCGTATCGAAAATGCGGAACGGCTGTATACTCTGCGGCGGTGTTGGAAGTGGCAAATCCCGCACCGCCCTTGCCTATTATTGCACAACGCAGGGGTGGGATTACGACTCTCCAGACGGATATTTGCCGATGGAAGACCCGCCGAAAGACCTTTACATCATCACGACCGCGCGAAAACGCGATACGCTGGAATGGGAAGGCGAACTTCCGCAGTTTCTCATGTCTACGCACGGAGAGAATAACCTATATTCCAATACCGTGACGATCGACAGTTGGAACAACATCGGTAAGTACGCTGATGTGGAAGGCGCCTTCTTTATATTTGACGAGCAGCGTGTGATCGGCAGCGGTGCATGGGTAAAGTCGTTTTTGAAGATCGCCAAGGTAAACGAGTGGATTCTTCTTTCCGCAACGCCGGGCGATACGTGGATGGATTATATTCCCGTCTTCATCGCCAACGGCTTCTACAAAAACCGCTCGGAGTTCATTCGTGAGCATGTGGTCTACAACCGCGTCTGCAAGTTTCCCAAGGTCGACCGATATTTAAACACGGGGAGGCTGATCAAGTACCGAAACCAGATACTCATCAACATGGACTTCCATCGCGAAACAGTGGCGCATCACGAGGACGTGAAGGTTCCGTATGATATTTTGCAGTACAAGGAAGTCGGAAAACACGCTGGAACCCCTAAAAACGAGCCGATCATCAACGCCGGCGAACTCTGCTATGTGGCGCAGGATCGTCAACTCCCGATCCGGCGAGGCAGGCAGCTTTGCTGGATATTTTCGAGAAGCATCCGAAGCTCATCGTCTTTTACAACTTCGACTATGAACTCGATATTTTGAGGAACATTCACTATGGCGACGATGTGGAGATCGCCGAATGGAACGGCCACAACCATCAGGAACTGCCCGACTCCGAGCGATGGGTATATTTGGTGCAGTATACGGCCGGGTGTGAGGGATGGAACTGTGTAAGGACGGACACGATCGTCTTTTATTCGCAGAACTACTCTTACAAGGTGATGGCGCAGGCCTCTGGAAGAATCGACCGCCTAAACACGCCCTACCGCGATCTATGGTATTACCATTTGAAGAGTTCGGCGGGGATCGATCTGGCGATTGCAAGGGCGCTCAGGGCGAAACGAAACTTTAATGAAAGGGGATTTGTGAAATGGTGATGCTCGGGTTGTTGGCTTTTGGAGCGATGCTGGCGCTGTACGCGGCGATCGCATTCGTTATTTTGGGATCGCGTGGGTCGGAATCACAGAAGGGGTCGGTAAAGCTTTGGAAAGGAGGAAATCGAAATGATGGATTATGTGGCTTCTTTGGAGAACAGGGTCGAGAATCTCAATTTATATTTGAACTTCGTCCAGGAAAATCTGCCTCTCACGTTCGCGGATATCGACATTCTTGAATACGAACTTATCCAGTTCAATATCCGGTGCAGCAGGATCGAAGATGATATGAAGAAGCTTCGCGAGGAATTTCAATGATCGAGATATTTTACAAACACAGAATGGAGGGGCCTGCAATGTTTGAATTGGGTATGTTGGTGGCGACTACGAGAATCGCGGACAGGATTCGGGAGGACAAGGAGTTCAATCACTTCGTTTTCGACTCCCTTGAGCGGTACAAAAACTGCGACTGGGGCGACCTCGACGAGGAAGACAAGATGATGAACGGCGAAGCCCTCAAATGTGGCGACCGGCTTCTCGCCGCTTACAAAAAAACGCGGAGAAAGATTGGAAAATCTGGATCATCACCGAGGCGGATCGCAAAACCACGACTATCCTTTTTCCGGAGGAGTATTGAGATGAAGAGATTCATGCGCGAGTGGTTCTGGTGGATACCTGAGACGTGGAAGCATTGGGGTTGGGCGCTGGCCGGTGCAATATTGCTTGGCGGAGCTGCGTTCACGATATTTGTGTATTGGAGGTTCTTTCTTACCTATGTGGTTCTTTAAGGAAGGCGTATGGCTCTATGTACTACTGTTTCTTCTCCTCGCAGCGCTCCTTGTAATGCTGGTGTGGGCGCTTACTTATAACAGACCGACGGCAATTGATATTCACGACTTTGTGAACAGCAACGATTTCAATATACCGATCGGCGAGGAGTATGAACTTGACAGGATGCTCCCCTATGTGGCGAATGAAACAGATGATGGGATGAGTGTGACGGTATATTTTGAAAGGGTGGGGAACTAATGGCGAATGAGAATTTCTCTTTTCCGGGAAATGGGGCTCTGCTTGTAAGTTGGGATTTCACCAAAGGACGCGATAACGACCTTATTCTGGTCGCGCAGAAAGACATGAAAGAGCCGGGCGGTTTGAAGATTATCAACTACATCTCCGGGCCGGAGGCTATGGATATTTACAAAAGGCTGGTGACGAAAGTTGACTCTAAATGAATACTTGCGCGCGGTCGTTCCCAAAGGAAAATTCCGGCATTTGAAATTCTGTCTGAAAATAGGGTGGCCAGTCATTATTTCCGGTTCGGAAAGGACTGGTAAGACCACCCTCGTTAGAGTTTTACGGGAACATGGATACGAAAACGTCTGGGAGGAATTTGAACCGTATAAGATCGTAATGACGAAGCAGATACCTATCGACGATTGCGTCCCCGATCTATACCGAAATATTGAAGAATAACCGGGGAGTCCATGGATATTTTGAATATCCAATAATCTGCTTTATCGGAATACGGTATATAGTCGCAATCGAGCATGGCTTTCTTAAATGTGTCGCTATCAACGTAAAATCCCTCGGGGTCTTGCTCGAACATGGTTCGAAGGCTTCCGGAATCGATTTGGTGGTTATACCGATCGGCTCGTATGAAGTGCGTTCTGATCCATTCGAGTAAAGCGTCATATTTTTCTTTTTGATATAGTCATGCTTGATACCTCCATCCATATTATAACACATCTTAAAGGAGAAGTATATGGAAGACCAGACTAAGTCCTGCGACAACTGCAAGCTTGGTTTGGGCGGTGATATGTGCCGCCACAATTACGAGTTGGAGTGCAGAGACGACGAATATCAGTTATGGGAGGAGAAAGAGGAATGATCGACGTTACTGAGTTGTTCCGAAACGGAGATTGGGCGGCGATCAACGATATCATACGAGAGATCAGGCAAAACAGGGAGGAAGACGATGCGAATAGTGAAGCCGACATTTGAAATCCTCGATCCGGCTCCGTTCGACAGAAACGCCGGTTTATATTTGTACCGGAAGATCGAACGGGCAGCGAGAACGTGTTACCGGTCGGAAGACCTGATGACGGAAGACAGCGCTGTAAGAATGGTGAAAATGCTTGTGGAGCGTGGACATGAAGCGATGCTGGAACATGCTGACGTCTCGGTGCGGTTTACCGTGGACAGAGGAATTACGCACGAGCTTGTTCGGTACCGTCATTGCAGCCCTGCGCAGGAAAGTACTCGGTATTGTAACTATTCCAAGGACAAGTTCGGCGGCGAGATCAGTTATATTCTTCTAGACGATCAACTCAGGATGTACAATCTCAACGAAGACCAAATCGACGAGATCTTGCGAATCTGGACATGTGCCTGCGCCGATGCTGAAATGTATTACAACGAAATGATCCAGGTCGGCGCTCCGCCCGAGATCGCAAGATCGGTGTTGAATCACTCCACGGCTTCCTCCATTGTCGTCAAAACGAACCTTCGTGAATGGCGGCATATTTTTATGGAGCGAGCTGTTGGTATTCACGGTAAGCCGCATCCGGAGATACATATGGTCATGGTGAGACTTCTGGGTGCGTTCAACGAGTGTATGTCCGAGGTGTTCGGGGATATTTGGACTTGGGGCGAATGATATAGAGAAAGGGGCAAAACAAAATGGAAAATCAGACAGTAAAATCAGAGATCCAGTTTCCTGATCCGAATTCTATCAATGAAATCATACCGGCGTATATTGAGAAAGGAAAATTTACTATGGAGCGGTACAACACTATTTTTACAACCGATGAGACTGAGAACAAAAATTTGAAGCCGGTCACCACTTGGGCGAAGACGCGGACGGGTGGTAATTCTGACCCGAATATGAAGAAGTTGACGCGGATCATTTTGGACGTCATCAACGCTTACGGCTTCCTCCCACAGTCTTATATTTCGCTGGAATACAAGACGAAGTGGTACGCTGGAAACGGCAACAGAGAGCGCGTTGAGCAAGACTCCGTTACGGAGCGCGCATACAAGATGTTCCGCACGATTCGGGGATTACCGACTTTACTCCCTATCGCATCCGTGGGCGTCTGGCGGTGAAGGACAAGGAAACTGGACGGGTGTTCAAGTAGTTTATATTTTGGCAGGTTCGGGCGTCTGTGCTGAGAGTTTATGAGAGGGTACGGACGCCCTTTATATTTGTAAGGAGGGTTTGGAAATGAGAATTATTGAAAGAGGTTCGTTACTGGATTATGCGGTCAGGTTTCAGTGTACAAATTGCGATACGGTTTTTGAGGTAAATCGTAGTGAAGTGGGGGATTATAATTGTTTGGAAACACCAGGCGGAGACATACTCATGCAGGAATGGACAGATGAATGTCCATACTGTCATAAGAAGGTCACCTCAAAAGGATTTAGAATAAGAAGAGAATCTGAATGGAATAAAACAGTAATCTTTAATGGAGTGAGTTACGACGTTGGAGACACGGTGGTAGCGAACGATCTTAGCGATTATGAAGGACTTGTCGGTACGATCACTGAAATTCGAGCGGGTGAGGATAAGGAAACGGACAATACCGGAGTTGATATTTACTGTGCTTTCGCTTATCCAAGGTTTATACGTCAGCGAAGCGACTTTTCAGAACTCCCTCCTGTGGATTCTATCATCATGTCCCCTGAAATGATCGATGTTATAAAGAAAAAGGAGAAATCAGAATGACGATCAATGAGTATCAGAAGCTGGCGATGCGCACGGCACCGAAGAGATTTGAGAGCCGTGAAGAGATGCTTCTGAATGGCGTAATGGGGCTTTGCGGCGAGGCTGGCGAGGCCCTTTGAGATATTGAAGAAGGTGCGTTATCAGGGCCACAAGATGGACTGGAGGCACGTAGAGCGCGAATTGGGAGACGTGGCGTGGTATCTGGCGATGTGCGCTTCAGCTTGCGGGAGATCGCTGGAGAGTATTTTGGAGATGAACATCGAAAAGCTGCGAAGAAGGTATCCGAATGGGTTCAGCTCGGAAAAAGCGAGCATAGAGCGGAGGGCGATCTGTGAGAATCATTAGAGAAGGTAAGATGATCCAAGGTGAGAAGATTATAAGACGCTTTGATTGCCCTATTTGCGGATGTATATTTGACGCCGATTGGAATGAGTATGAAAGGGAGGATGCGGAATACTTCTATACGGAAAATGGAGTTATGAAGAAGATGACCCTATCAAAAGCCTCGTCCATTTGCCCGAATTGTAATCATATATGTGTTAGAATATTTCTCAGTGAGGGTTGTCAATCTTCGAAAAATCCTATATAATAGGAGAGGTTTTCTGCCCACTTTTGCCCGGAAAAAATGGGCTGTGACCACTTTTATTTGGGCTTTTGATGGTTTTGCGGGGTTTGAAAACGGTCAAAGCCCGTGTGGGGCTTTTTGCCCACTTTTGAAACTAAAAGTGGGCAGAGAAATATTAATTATGTGTTAAGAAATGCCCTATTTTGCCCGTTTTCATATCGTTTTTCGGTAATTTTTGACACAAAAAGTCATATTGGCCAAAAGCCCACTTTTTTATCTCTATTTATTTAAGAAAATTAAAAATTAAAAATATATATAATATAGAGGAAAAAGTGGGCTTTTTTGGCCACGACTTGCTTTTTTCCCAGATTTTGTGCTAAAATTTTATGTATCTTATATTTAAGGAGTGTGTTTTATGGGGAAGCGCAGAGAGGAGCGGATCATACACAACGCGATCGGGGATGAGATTCATATTTTCGGGAATGACGAACTTCGGGTAAAGAAACTCGACCCGACGATCTGGCTCCCGAGCGATGACCAGTGGTGTCCGCGATGCCACACCCGTCCCCCACTTCGTCGTTGACGGAGAAGGATATTATGAATGTGATTGCGGGTGGAGCATCACGGATGAAGAAGTCGAGAATGGCGACGGATATCCGTCCGAGGAATCGACCTATGAAGACGACTATGGCGATTATTATGGTGGGAACGACTGGGAAGAAGACGAAGAGTATGACGAGGACGATGAAGACGAAGAATAGATAAAAGGGTTATAAGACGAAGGGATCTCACTTTTCGAGATCCCTTTTCTTTTTCCGTTTGCGGGATTTATATTTACCGACCCCCATTTTACGCCTTTTATAAAGCATAATAAAGCCTGTGGTAATACCAGCACCTATACCGATTCCTTTGGTGATGTCGGTTGCATGAGAGTTTTTTATCATTTCTTTTTGCGACATTTATGGTTTTTTCGTACACCTTCATCCACTCCATCTTTACGTATGAGTTCAAGACCTTGGAAAAGGAGCCTTCTCCATTTTGGTCACCATCTCCGTTATTTCGGATGCGGATTTTCCGGCGGCCTTTTCGATTTGGTCCTTGATAGTACTCATTTTCACACCTCGTTATACCGTTCCTTCTAGTTTAGCATTGTAACATATATTTGGAGGAAATGGAAGACTTCGTGAAAATTACATATACCTTTATGGAACCGAAAGGTAATACGAGAAAGGAGAATGGACTATGGGACGGAAACTTAAGAAGATTGGAAGTTTTTTGAAGGAACACTGGGTTGAGATTGCACTGGGTGCGGTCATGATAGGAGGAGGTGTAGCGGTAGCCAAATTCGCTTCTTCTAGATCTGGCGATATTCCAATGATTGAGCACGACGATGGATTTGTAGAATTTGGTAATAGTGGTCTCGGCCTCTTTAATAAAAAAGGAGTCGAGACGTTGTATAAAGTTTCAGAATGTGCCGGGGAAATTGACGGAAGCGGTTAAGTTCAATGGCGAAAAGGGCCGTGCACCGGCATGACTTTTATCACACCAGTTGAAAAACTCGGGGAGTTCGGAGAGAAACTAATGAGTAATGTAAGTGAAAAGAGTGATTCTATACCCGTGACCATTTTTGGAGTAATGAATGAATAGGTTCCAAAGATCAGGCCGTCTTAAAAACACGGCCTCTTTTTTTGGTTCGCGAAAATACATAGGTTATTATGAGAGAGAAGGTGTTTTTTCACACCTTCTTTCTTTTTGCGGCGGATCGAGCCGGAGAGAATTTTGAGGGGTTCTCCGGCTCACGGGTCTTATTTGACCCGAATTCGTTTCGCGGACGTTTTTCGTCACACGGCCGTTGCACGCTTTTGTGCGAACGGACAGGGATTTGCCATGTCTGCGGACCGAAACCGCAACGCGCAGGGGAATTGTTTCATGCTCCACACCTCCTTTCAAGAGCGTTGACAGCGTCAGATCTTTCGGGAGTGTGGAACGGATCATTCCCCTGCTTTTATTGTACCTGTTGATATTTAGATGTCAAGTGATCCTGTTTTGAGAAGCGTCTGCCTTCGCGGTTCTCTCTCGAAAAAAAAAATTGAACGTATTTTGACGCGAGCGCACAACACCCGCGTTGGCGGGCGCTTCTTCAATTCCACGGCTCCGGCTTTATATTTTGGATCGGTTTACCATCACCCCCCTGACACCTCCTTTCCCAATAAACGACCTTTTGTAAAGCCGGAGCTTTTTTATATTTTGAGGTGATCCTATGGCGAAAAAACTTGAGCGCGATTTTCAGGCTTCCTTGATCAGGGAACTCAAGGAGCGCTTTCCCGGATGTATGGTGATGAAGCTGGATTCTTCTTATATTCAGGGCGTCCCCGACCTACTGATTCTCTACAACGACAAGTGGGCGACGCTGGAATGCAAGAAGAAGTTCGACGCCAAGCAAAGGCCGAACCAGCTTTACTATGTGAACAGAATGGAGGCGATGTCTTTTTCGAGATTTATATTTCCAGAGAACAGAGAGGAGGTATTGAATGAGCTTCAACAAGCATTTGGAGTTGGAGGGTAAACACGCACTACTGTCACCAAGCAAATATCATTGGCTCAACTACAACGACGATGATCTTTTGTCCGCTTACAAGTCCAGCTATGCGCAGGCTATCGGGACTTCGCTGCACGAACTGGCGGCCGACCTTATCAAAGAGCGTATCAAGATGAACCGGAACGATAAGCATCTTGTATTGCATCACCTTTTGTCGTCTGGCGTTCCCAGATGGGTCATCGACCTCGATTTATATTTTACCAATTTGATGACCTACGTGAACGACGCGATCGGATTCCGAATGAAACCAGAAGTGATTTTGCGTATTCGGATTTTTGTTTCGGCACCGCAGACGCGATCTCTTTCCGAAATGATATTTTGCGCGTTCACGATTTGAAGACGGGTTCGAGGCCGGCCCACATGGAACAGTTGCTCGTTTATGCGGCTTTATATTGTCTGGAGTACAAAGTCAAGCCGCGGGAGATCGAGATCGAGCTTCGCATTTACCAGAGTGAAGAAGTATTGTTTGACCGGCCGACTGCCGAGGATATTGTGCCGATCATGGACGGGATCATCACGAAAACAAGTTTTTGAGCCGTATTCGGGAAGAGGAGGATTAAGCCATGCGCAGAGACGAGTTGATGCACTACGGTATGCCCCGTCGTTCTGGAAGATACCCCTGGGGTTCGGGCGAAGACCCGTATCAGCACAGCGGGGACTTTATGAATCGCGTAAATGAGCTTCGGAAGCAGGGCGTCAGCGAAGTTGATATTGCGAAGATGGTAGGCGTCGGTTCGACGACGAATCTCAGGGCGTATTATGCCGTGGCGAAGAATCAGGTTCGTGCCGATAC